>ERZ808049.173-NODE-173-length-54554-cov-19.641720_pt1 | contig 54554 bp, 52 predicted proteins | sample MGYA00380198_ERZ808049 | MGnify/ENA primary metagenome ERZ808049 (study PRJEB31490, sample SAMN06133414) | mouse gut metagenome | isolation source: Z2_2 | host: mice | place: China: Chengdu | collected 2015-05 ...
AATCCAACAACCTGTAATGAGAAAGTACCAAACCGTTTTAAGTTCAACGGACAACAGTATGACCCAATAACACAGCAATATTATCTGCGCGCACGCTATTACAATCCAGTGATAGGAAGGTTTACCCAAGAAGATACCTACCGTGGAGATGGGTTGAACCTGTATGCTTACTGTGCTGGGAATCCGGTTTATTATGTTGATCCAAGTGGGCATGAGCTTTGTGCTAATGGTGCGAACAAAATAAAAAAACTACTTAGCGAAGGTAAACTTAATGAAGAAGAACTTTCCAAGTTAAAGGCATATTTAAAAGAACGGCAGGAAAGCGGAAAAATAAATTCGCATGAAGAGGAACTAGCGGAGCAGATTGATTTAATCAATTCTGATTTTCCCATATGGAGTGTTGGCGATCCAAACACTAAATTAATGCCTGACGGGAGCTATCCAATTTGGAGGACTATAAGAGAGAGATATTGGAAAAATCGTGCACAACTTGATCCTAATGGTTTTGGTCCACAAAATATAGGACTGATGAAAAAAGGATATGCTCCAAGAGCTAGAGTGATTGTAAGAGATAGGAAGACAGGTGAGATTTATGAAAAACTAGTAAAAAAGGAAATACATCATGCAATGGGAAATAGAGGGGTTCCTGGTTTTGATGAACCAATTTACCTTCGAGAAGTATGGCCATGGGAACATGAAAAACTTTTACCTCCTGGTAGAAAATTAAGTTATGATTTTATTTGTTTTAGTTTTAAGATACCATAATATCATATATATTGCGTTTGATTTTTGCTCATGTCCATGTACATATTTTTTGTTACCTAGAATATTGATGTGGTAAAGTAAAGTTGTAACACCTACACAAGAATAAATGATATAATTCAAATGAAAGTGAAGGTGAGCAAAATGGCAAACAATAATAAACGTTTTGAATCTGAATTCAAAAATCAGATGGTCTGTTTGGTGTTAGAGGAAGGAACCATCGCAAGAGTCAATAAGAAGTATAATTTAGGAGAAGGAACTGTCCGAAGCTGGATCAGGCAGTTTGAAGAAGAATGAAAAAGGACCCCAGAGACAAATGAAAAGGGAACGCTCTATGAGGAAAACTGCCAACTTCGTAAAAATTGGAAGAAATGGAAAAAGAGAACCGCTTCCTAAAAAAGCAACCATATTCTTCGCCAAGGAAATTGATTAGAACAATACAAATTTATTGACGAAAATCATAAGGAATTTGGGATAAGATGGCTTCTTTGCTGATTCCATCTTTATCCGAATTCCTACTATAGCTATAGAAAAAACACAAAAGCTATTTATCTGAAAAACAAAGAAAAGAATAATCAGGAAATATTAAATATCTATTATGAATATAAGGGGCGTCCAAGATATCGGATGATGGTGATATTTTTAAGGAGACGGGGAATTAGCCTGAGCAGGACTACGGTACTTAAGTACATATGGGAACTAAAACCCAGATCCGTTGTGATGCCGAAAAAATAAAATATCACAAAGGAGACTGTTATAAAAAATTTCCACCTGTGCGGTTGCAATATGGCTAGGAGCGGCAATAAAGCAACAGAAATATAATTCCCATATTCTTCCATCTGCGTTATAATGATTTCGTAGTATTGCTGACAGCATGAATGGAGGAGTATTTGGGATGAAAGTAAAATTTACTGTTGAAATCATAGATGATGATGGAAACGTAGTTGGAAAACGCACCAGTGAGGAAGGGGGCATACTTTCCATGGAAACATTTGATATTTCCACCAGGGAAGGATTCTTAAGGGATTTCGACCTGCTGGAAAAGGCGGTACTGAAAGTAAGGAACCAGATCGGGGCAGATGCTGCAGATGAGATCCTTAAGGGTACGTAAAAAAACAGCGGATCCCAGAACCGGGAAAGAGAGACAGCTGTAGAATCTGAACTTGGCAGGATCCCTGTCTGTCTCATGGATGATATGGCGCAGTCCCTACAGCCGAAAGAAAGAGTCTGCAGTACCAGGTATATGGAACTGTCCTGCAGGCTCTGTACAAAACTCAGTTATCGGAATGCGACAGAAATGATCAATCTTTTTCAGCACCGTGATGCCGGTGAGACCATAAAACTGCGCACTCTTTCCGACAGTGTGGAGCGTGTCGGGGAACAGATATCTGCCAGGCTGGAAGAGATGACGCAGAAGGTTCTTAAAATGTACGGGTTTGACAGTGAGACCGGTCGCCCCATGGAAGGGGTCTGTCTTTCTGCCAACATCACCTCCCCTGCCATCGCGGAAAAGACGGAAGCTGACATACAGGCAGTAGATAGCATTATTGATTCAGCCAATGCATCCCATGATGAAAAGATACCGTTCACGGCGGAAGAGCTGGATATGGAGACCTCACCATTGGAATGTGTATATGTATCCATAGACGATGTGGGGGAAAACATCAGAAGGACTCCCGCAGCCAGGGAGCGGAAAAGAATGCAAAGTATGTGGAAAATACAGTGGTCCATATCCAGTATGGACAGGACACATATGCCCTGACAGCGTGCGGCATGAAAAACGCAATGAAAGCAATGCTGGCATTCCTGGTTTTCAATGGGCTGCTGCAGAACAGGCTGGTGTTTTTTACAGATGGCGCAAGGAATATCAAAAGCAGCATTGAGGAAATGTTCCCGTTTCATCCATATACTGTGATCCTGGATTGGTACCATTTAAAGAAAAAGTGTCAGGAACTGCTGAGCATGGCGGTAAAAGGGAAGGACATGCGGAATAAGACCCTTGAAGAGCTGCTGCGGATTCTGTGGGTGGGAGATGTAAAAAACGCGGTAAGTTACCTGGAATCTTTACCATCTCCTGTAATAAAAAATCAGAAATGGCTTGATGAACAGATAAACTATCTGAAACGGAAAGAATACAGCATAACCTGCTATGCTGTGAGGGCAGAACTTGGTCTGCGCAATTCCAGTAATCCTGTGGAAAAAGAAAATGACATGCTGGTGGCACAGCGCCAGAAACATAATGGCATGTCGTGGTCAAAGAATGGGAGCAGTGCCCTTGCTACTATTGAAATGGTCTATCAGAATAAATATGAGGATATCTGGTTCCAACATGGGCAGATTTCTTTTGTAATGCCCGAAAAAGAAACGAATTCATTGGATCTGTGCGCGTAATTTTTTGGTATAGTTATAAAATCTAACCGCACAGGTAGAAAAATTTGATAATCTGTTAAAACAGGATTTTGCAGTATCTAAACCGAATGAAAAATGGTGTACGGATTTTACTTATATGCATTTGGCGAATGGAGCAAAAAGGTATAACTGTAGCATTATAGATTTATATGATAAATCTGTTCTGGCAACCATGAACAGTAAAAGGATTAATGTAGAGTTGGTCATACGGACTTGAAGACCACACTTGAAAACCAGTCTGTGCCAGAAAGACTCCTCCTGCATGGTGATCAAGGGTCCAGTACACATCAAGAGCATTCACGGAATTTTGTGAGGAGAAGCATATCACACAAAGTATGAGCAGAGCAGGATGTCCCTATGATAACTCGTCAATGGAAAGTTTTTATGGGACATTTAAGACAGAATTTATACGACAAAACAGTTTTGAGACAGACATTGAATTAAATAAAAGAACATTGGATTATGTATATGATTATTACAATCACATACGTCCTCATTCATCAAATGGGTATATGATACCATTTGAAAAAGGTATACGAAGCAATGAAATTTGTTCAGAGGTAATGTTACAAAAATGCTTGATTATCCCAGAGATTGGTTATTACAAACAGGAAACATTCTGATTACTATATATATGGTATGAGATCGAAAAGGTATTGAGATGCTGGTTAATTTAATCAACATAATATATTATGTGATGAAAATACTACCATATTAGAAAGAAATATTTTTAAAATATCGTACAGGAATTTTGGTTTGATCTTAGTGAACAAATTGGAGTCAAGTATTTTATGCCGGTTTGATGGAAAATATTGAACCCAGCATAAAATCAAATACCTTAAAGGATCAACAACAAAAATATCATCTATAAAGCTGTAAAGAGTGTAATATAAAAAGAAAGAAAAATAAGATAGTGGAAGTTAGTTAAAGAGTTTTATAACCACGTTGGTGTATTTTGCAGAAAGGCGGATTATATGAATGAATCTATATATTTTGAATCTGAAATTCCGTGGGAAAAGGTAGAGATATTGCTTGATTTAGGAAATGAATATGGTTTTGATCCATTGTCAAGTATAGAAAGTGAAAAATTTTTTAAGGATCTAATTTCAAAATATAATATTAAAGAGATTGATTTCTTAGATTTATTAAGAAAGGATATAGAAAAGTTATTTAAAGTAATTGATAAGAGACCAGAATGGATTCAGGACCCAGAGTGGCAATTTAATAATGGAAAACCGATGGAGTTTATAGGGCAGTTGGATATTAAAAAGAATAAGATTGGACTGCATGATGATGTTGCTTTTTATGTATTTTGGGATAGAGATGTGGGAAAAATGAAGACGATAATGCAGATAGGATAAGTTGAGTAAAAGAAAATGAGATACCAAGCAATTGTATTGCCATTTGCGTTTCATAATTTTGATGAATTGAATAAAAAACAGGCAGAGAAGTTCTTTCAATGGTATACAGGACAAATCAATAATCGTATTGATATTTTGAAAAAATATATTGATTGCGAAGTAGATGGGATATTGCTTGATTTTTCATCGCAATCATTGATTCCGTTATGGGAATGGTATGAACAGCAGATTGTTATCGAACTGAAATCTGATGAAGAATTGAAATATGAATCTGGAATAAGCCCAGATTGGATGCAGAGCCAAATTTCAGAGAGAAAAATATCTGAAAAAACATTGGATATTGGGATGGATATTGCAATTTATTTTGCGGAAATTATCAGAAAAACAGCTCCAGAAAAAATTTATTGGGGATATTTTACAAGTCCCAAAAATCAAATGTATGTGAATCAGCCCGTCCTTCTTGGATTTCGTGCAGATATTCCTTTATGTCCAGCGCAGATTATAAAGGTATGTACATGGGAGTCGAGTGAAGAATTAAAAAAGACAAGATTATATGATGCATACACAAAATGGGTTCAAATGATTGGCTATCCAACTGAGAAAAGAAATATTATGAAATCATATCATATTCTCCTATCCGATATCAGGAATACAGGAACATTGTCTTTCAAACAGAGAAAACAACTTTGGACAGCATTTGATGAAATAGATTCTTTAGAGAATTTGCAGACAAAGGAAAAAGAAATTCGGCTTGCATTAAAAGCGTTGCTGAAATCTGTAAGAATTTATAGTAATACAAATGCCTTTCTGTCAGAGATTGCAATGCGTATTGATAAAATTATGACTCACTTAGGTGATATTGATAAGGTTAGAAGATTTATTTCAGAAGCAAATATTTTATGTGATGGTGTTCTCAAAAGACAGAAAGATTTTTCTGTTCTTCAGGTTCAAAAGGCTCTTGAAACGCTGGAACAATTTGTAGAGTGCGGTGAGTATTTTTCGGATAAGGATACAGCATATTATGCTTGTATTTTATGGACACATCAAAATTTAAAGATACTTGATAATCAGGAACAGAGAACAGAATACAATTTTTGGGATTGGTATGTTAGAGAAGCAGCGTCTATACAGGGAGTGACAATCGAGAAAGTAATGATAGAAGAGTATTCAGACCATATTAAAATAGAAACAATACAAGATTTTGTTCAGAGTATAAGCTATGAGTTTGTGTATTTAAAATATGAAAAAAATGAGTCGGAGAAGAAAATAAGTATTTTTGTGTTTGAGCAGAAAGATGGTGGATATTGCCCTGCTTGCGGATATTTTTCTGACCACGTGTATTTTGAATTTTATGATATCTTAATACTTCCAAAGATAAAAGGGTGGAAACTGATCTTTGATATTAAGAAAAATCATTATTTTTGCGATAATCCCAACTGTGCAAAGGAAGCATTTTTTTCAGAATCAAAAATTGATAATAAGACAAGAAAAGAAAATTATAAGAAGATAAAAAGTATCTCAGGAAATGAAAGAAAAATTTGTGCATTATTAGGAATTTAGAATATAATTTTTTATTCGTAAAATATGTGTTATTATACTGTTATATTTGCTTATAAAAGAGAGGGGCTATAATGATACATGTTTAATAATGATATAAAGAGAACAATTGGAAAAATTTTAAAGGCAGATGGATATAAGCTTGCGCCACCCCTAGGGAAAGGGGTGGTGTATTATATAAAGAGACATTCAGAAAAGTTGGGTTTTTATGTTGGATGTCGTGATAATAGAAGCTTAAATGGTCCAATTACAGTTGATCTGCATTTTACAGGTCTTATGAATCCTGATGACAGTGTGATGAATTTTTTTTCAGGACTTCATGTAAAGATATTAGACGTGTATGATACGGAAGTAACAGATGAAGTAATGATTGCTGCTGGTAATAAAATAAAAGTGATAGAAAAGTATATAGGCAGTTCTTATAAGTTTGTTCTTCAGGAATTGATATTTCCTTGTATTGATTCAAACAAAAGACCATTTGGGCAATTGGCTATCTACCGTGAATATATTTTAATTTATGATACACTAAAGAATGATAAGAATTTACAAGAAGAGTTTGTTTTGCTGCAAAGTAGATGTTTTGAAAACTATAAGAAAATGGGAGAGAATGCTGAAAGAATAGAAAGAATAGCACTTTGCAGCAGCTTTATTGATAGACTTCCAAAAGATTATTTTATAGAGAAAGGGATTTATGAATGCTTGGATTTTACTAGGGATATAGAAAACTTAAAATATGGATTGTCATCATATATTTATGCACAAGCATTGTTTGGAGAAAAGAAAAATAGAAGTTGAGAACAGAAGTATATGGGAGATCGTATTATGTATAATGAGAATAATATTGATGGGATAATCACAGTTATTTTAAGTAGTAAAGGATATCATAAGGTGCCTATTTTACAAGAAGGAACGAACTGCTATCTAAAGAGATATTCAGATAAACTAGGTTATTACGTGTTGTGTCATTACGATAAGAAAGGAATCTCTATTCATTTCTATTTTACAGGCATTATGATGCCAGATATTAATTTAATGGATTTTTATGCTGGGATACATTTAGAAATATTAGAGATGTACAATAATACAACAAAGGAACCAATTATAGTTGCAGTAGAGAAGATAAAAGCAATAGAACCATATCTTGAAACAGCATCTGAAATAATTTTACAGGAGCTAATGAACCCAATTTTGCCCATAGAAAAGTTATTTTTATACCGAGATACTATCATAGCATATGATATATTGAAAAATGATGAAAACTTGCAAGAAAAGTTTGCACTTCTGGAAAAAGAACTTTATAAGGTATGTAAGAAAAGATCAATTAGTAAAAAACAGCAGACTATTTGTAGTAGTTTTATAGATCAGCTTCCCAAGGATTATTTTGCAGAAAAAGGATTTTTAAATATAGAAGAATTGAGACAAAATATAATATTATATATTTATGCACAGGAACTGTTTGAGGAATAGTGTGGGATATACTTAATGAGAGATCTATCATAAACGTGTGGCAGGAGACTTTGAGGGTCTGATAAATATTGAGGAAAATAAAGTGGAAAATTTATACATAGAGTTAATAAAACAAGTTGAAGAAAAAGGAGACTTGTCACCTTATGGCAGAGAAAGACTTTGGAAAGCGTTTCAAGAAGAGACAGACTTTGCGACTGCAAAGACAAAGAGACTTGCATTAGAACTAGGTAGTCTGCAGAAGGTGATTGATGGTTGGAAAAAAGAAATACCAATCTCTAAGAAACTGCAGAATTTATATAAGAAAGTAGTCAATGCTATACAAGAAGACAGCCAGGAATTAGATCAGCTTTTATCTCAATTTTATGAACAATGCGATATAAAATTAGATGATGATAGAAACTTTTACGAATATTATTTAAAACAATCTATAAGATACTTGATGTATATTGTAAGGGATATTCCTATGGAAAGTTTAAATGATATAACAGCAGGGAATTACGATATTGATAGTGATGAGTGGGATACCGCTTTCTGTGCATGTTTTATGTATGCCTATAATAAGCTGACAGTATCAGATAATGAAAGAAAAAGGAGAGAGCGGGAGTTTTGGGATTGGTATATTAAAGAAGCTGCAAAATTACAGGGAGTTACAATTCAGACTACTATGAAAATACCAAAAGAATTATTAGAAGAAAAGGATATTGTGATTCAAACAAAAGAGGATTTTGTGAAATTTATTAGTTATCAGTATGATTATATAAAGTATGAAATGACAAAAGATAAAGAGCTGTTAGTATATGTATTTGATTCAAAAGATGGTGCGTCTTGTCCTGATTGTGGACAATTTTCAAATCATATAAAACGTGAATGTGGATATGGTTATGAATCAATGGGCAAATTAAATGGTTGGGAGATAGAATTTCGAGTGAAACAAAATACTTATTATTGTGATAATCCAAAGTGTCAAACAGAATGGTTTTTTGGCAGAGATAAAGTTTTGTATGTAGAGAGACATGCTCATTTTGCTAAGCTCAAAAAAATGTCTGGTATGCCGAAAAAGATTTGTGCTTTGTTTGGAATAGAATAAAGCAATCTTGGAGTTGTTATTTGAAATTTTCTTTTGTGAGATATAGTGTTGATAATTTTTTTATTTGTATAAGTTAGTTTTTTTATCTTTTTATAAATAAAAAGTATACCTTAAGAAAGAAGTGCATGTTAAAATGAAAATTTGGAAATTACGGCTTGACGCAGGAAAACGAGAAGATAGCCAGCAATATCAGTTAGTAAATGAGGATAATCATTTCCTAGAAGATTTTGATACAATGATCAATTCCTTAGAGAGACAACTATGGAAATTGAGGGAATTAGAGGTACATGTTATTAGTGGAAGAAAGGAATTTGATATTTCCTATTTATGGAATGGAACTTCACTTTTTTTGTTGAATGGGAGAGCAAAAAATATTCTGGAACCTGTATTGTCAGAATATGTGGAATTTTTACCTGTTATTTATAAAAAACCATTATATTTGATGCATGTTTTACGTGTGGCAGATGCCTTAGATTTGGATAATATTATAGCAGATACCTATGCAGGGAAGATAGGATATATAAAAAAATTTGCTTTCAAAGAGGAAAGGATACCTCCATTTCCGGTTTTTAGAATCTTATGTGAAGGAAGACTTTATACAGGAGTAATTTTTGTAAAAGATGAGTTTAAAAAAATTATTGAAGAAAATGGACTAACAGGATTTTCTTTTGAGGAAGTGGGGGAGTATCAATGACAAGAGAAGAGTTGGAGAAAATGTTTATAGCTTTAGGATTGCCTGAAGGTGCAGCAAAGTATTATGCGGAGCTAGAGCAGCAGGATAAAAAGTTAGGCTGGTTGGCAGCATATCATTTTGTGTATCGATTGAACGAAAGATTGAGATTTTTTGATGATACTTATCCAGATATGCTTAGAGACGGAAGAATAACAACATCAGAAACAACAGCATTGATGGAAGCAGGGGCGACACCAGAACAGATTGCAGATTTTGCATATCAGATAGCATTAGAATCATATTGTAGTGTATTACAATTAATTACAAATGGCTGTGCAGAATATGATACAGAGGATTTTCCATCATGGGAATTGGTGGAAAGGACTCCTGATGGAGAATTTACAGGTCGTGTAGTGACAGAAATGCAGGATTTGATACCATATTAAATTTTTATGGTTAAAAATATAAATTGAATATCGATTCTCGGAGTCTTTTGTATCTGATATTTTGAGAAGATTTTTTGTTAGATATATATTAAATTTATAAGGTGTGTACATTGTTTCAATTGATATATATTTAGTGAATAATTTGCCATAAACGTTGGTGTAATAGAGACTTCGAGAGTCTGATAAATATTGGGTAAAATAAAGTGGAAAATTTATACATAGAGTTAATAAAACAAGTTGAAGAAAAGGGTGAATTGTCACCTTACAGCAGAGAAATACTATGGAAAATACTGGAAGAGGATTCTTTTACAGAGAGAAAGTATGTCACACTGGAATTAAATAGTATCCAAAAAGTAATTGATTGTTGGACAGAGGGAGTGCCAATCTGTACTAAATTACAGGAACTTTATCAGAGAATTGTGTCATTATTCCGTTCTGATAATAAATTGTTAAAGAAGGCTGTGTTAGAATTTTATGATGAGTGTGATAGATGCACGGATAAGGAAACAAGCTTTTATGAAGTGTATTTAAAACAGTCTATCGTATACCTGATAGATGTTATAGAAGGTGTAGAAGGTATACCACAAGATGAATTATTGTATGATCCATCAGTAAAAAATTGTGAACTGGAAAATGATGAGCGTGATACAGCTTATTGTGCATGTAAGATGTACGCATTTTATAATTTGGTAGTTTCGGATAATGAGCGAAAAAGACGAGAGATGGAATTTTGGGACTGGTATATTAAAGAAGCTGCAAAATTACAGGGAATTACAATTCAGACCACTGTAAGAATACCAAATAAACTATTGGAAGAAACAAAGATAGAAATTAATTCTATAGAGGAGTTTGTGAAATATATCAGTTATGAGTATGACTATGATAAATATGAAATTATAGAAGAAAAGCGGCGGCTGTTGGTACATGTATTTCACTGTAAAAATGGTGCCTCCTGTCCAAAGTGTGGGCAATATTCAAACCATATTTATATAAAAAAGTATACTACAGGTTCTGATATATTGGGAGAATTAAATGGATGGATAATAGAGTTTAAATTCTATGAAAATGCTTATTATTGTGATAATCCAGATTGTTATGAATATTTCTTTATAAAAAGCAAAGTTTCGTTTGAGGATAAAAGGATGCATTTTTTGAAACTGCGAAGTATACATGGAATGCCAGAAAAAATCTGTGCATTGTTTGGAATAATATAGTATAAGTTATCAGAAGTTGTCCTTTAGCCTCGTCCATCTGATTATAAAAAGTTGTCCTTGCTTTTTATAATATAAACTTATCAGAAGTTGCCCTTTATGCTTTAGAATATGGTCAAAATGCTGCTTAACTGTTATTTTATGAGCTAAAGTGTTGATTTTTCAAGGTACGAATCTTATTTTTAATGTGGGAAGTTTGAGTATGGTTATTTATAATTGCGGAGAGACAGAGTGATGTTTGGTAATATTGATAGTAAATGTAAATTTATACAAGATAATTTTTCTGCCTTGGAGTGTGAGCAATGTATTTTGTTGGGAATTATGGGGATGGCAAGGACTGTTAAATTAGTAAAGTATATTGCATCTCATAATGAGTTTCAAGGAATAGCAACATTTGATATGTATATATGGAGAGGACTTAAGAAATTATATAGTGATTTTACAGTTAATATGAAAATCAGTGAGGGTGAGGACGTATGTAACTCACTACTATTAACTTTACGAGAAGAAGATTATATAATTATAGATCAACAAGACGAAATCTTAATGGGAATTGCTTATTCTTTGATTGAAAATTGGTATTATTTTATTGGGATGTTGTCGTCTTTAGATATTGACAATATAGAAAGTAAAAGGATAGCTCGTTTCTTAGAAATACCAAGTGAACTTATAGAAGAATATTTGTGTTGCTTACATGATATTAGTTCACCGAGTGATAAAAGAATAAAAGAAATAGAAAATTATGATATGGTAATAACTGAATTGGATAACATTGAAGATGATATTAAATTTGTTCAAAAAGAGTATGACTATAACGATATAGAACAAAGAGTGAATAAGTATATGCAATACAAATTTTGGGAATAGTTGTTTGGACAAAATATAAACATTTTGTGAAAGTCAAGTTTGTAAGTTTATTCTGACTTTAGAGATAATGACTATGAGCAACCAAATATCGCAAAGGCGGATTATAAAATGATCAAAAAAATGTTAGATGAATTAAATTGCTTTTTATCCAAAATACCAAAAAAGGTACAGGTTAATGCAATAATTGTAAAAGAAAAAGAATTAGGTGTATCCTTTCCAAAGGGGATGAAAGAGTTTTATGAGTATTATGGAAATGATAAAAATATATTAAATGCGTATTATTTGTTTAGGAATATTGAAGATATCTCTATTGAGGATGGGGCATTAGTATTTGGAAGCACCGATCAAGGTATGGCAAAGCTTGGAATAACTTTGGAAAAATTGAATAGTAAATATCAATCTATTAGCATGTATCCTGATTTTGTTCCCAACTGGTATTCAGAAGGAGCTTTATATCCAGAGAGCTTTTTTTTCAATATTGCAGCATGGCAGATATTGAATCTAATGTATGCCCAAGCAAGAATTGAGATAAAGGAAGAAAAATTTAAAGAACTTTGTCAGAAAGAATTTTTATATTTTAATACAGATGAAAAGTACAAAAATGGGTATAAGATCATTGCTTGCAGAAGAAAAAAAGTACTAGGATGTTATGTAAGAGAATCTGAAGAATTTTATTTTGGAGCGGTAGAAGATAAAGATCTACATAAGCTTGAGGAAGAATTAGAAATTGAGTTGGATTGGCTTTGAATGAATTTAATTAGCAGGTATACAAAACAGGATGGTGAAATTGTTAATTTTATACTAGGAGAAAATATGGAGTTAAAACCAGATTTTATAGAAAAGGTGATAAATTGCAGTTGGTTTGAAAATTGCGGCGATCAAAATTTTGATACGTTTGAAGTTATTTTTTTAAAAGATAAAATGGAAATACCTAAATCAATACAATCATATAAGTGGGAAAATATATGTTTGGATAAAAGAGGTGACTTTTCAAGTGCTATATTATTAAACTATGAAGAACAATATAGCCTAATAGGGGAAGAATATGAAAAGGTACAAAAGGAAGTACTTGCTTTTTCAAAAAGATTTACTGTTGGATTAAAGAGAAAAGGAATTCGTTTCGGGGGGATTGTATTAAGTGATGTAAAATTTAATGTTCAGACGTTGTTTTTAATAAACCATTATTCAGAATATTACACTACTGATATATTTTTTGAGCAAATGCTAGAAATTTATTTGTCAGGACATTTGCCATGTGGGTGGTCAGGCGGACAAAAAAATGGAATTTTTAAGGTGTATTAACTTGCGTGACAAAGAATATTCATAAGAAAGAAGTGTGCTATGGATCCAAAATTAATTAAGAATCGTATAAAAATGATAGTGAAAGAAGTAATGAAAAAAGTACATAGGAAAGATTACAAAGGTGTTGAAGGTGTTGTAGATGAGATTAAAATTGGAATAGAAGATTTCATTAGTACTATGGTGTGTATTGAAGAAATGTTAGATTCAGAAGATTGTATTGATGAAGTGACTGATGATGCAGAAATTATCATTTATGAGTTGGTTGAAGGAGTACATTATAGGGCTGCTTATAGATTGACGCTTTATGGAGATGAACTATTTATTACAATGGAATTTGAGTTTTTTATAACAGAGACAGGAATGAGATCCATATTGCAAGGGATAAATGTCTAATTAATTTAAGGGAACAGTTTATCATATACCTGATAGATGTTATAGAAGGTGTAGGAGGCATACAACAAGATGAATTGTAGATACAGTAAAAGTAATATCTTTTTCCCAGAACAGGGGAAGTGCGATTCTATATTTGCGCGATTATCCTACTATATTGGTCTGTTTGATAATGCATGGAAAGAGCAAATAAGACCAGCGTCAGCAGAACAAATAAAGAAGCTTAGAGAAGTTTCGCAGTTAGGAAGGTATAATATTGAACTGCCAAGGGCTTATAAAATATATTTGGAAATGATGGGCGTGGATGATGGAGGACTGTTATCGAAATTTTTTAATGGTGGGACAGCCGACATAGAAGATATCATACAGATATACAATAATTTGTATGAGAGTGAACCAGAAGCATTAGATACACCTTATCAAACTATCTTTTGGTGTGATTGGGGAGGTAATGTTTTTATTGATTTAAGCGGAAATCATGGTGATAATATTCTATTGCTATGTATGGAAGAATAACAGGAGAAGATAAGGAAAAGTTAAATGTATTGTATAAGGATTTTGAAACTTTATTTGGGGTAAAAAGAAAGGTATCCAACTCTAAAATATAAGGATTTACTTTTATTGGTATGTTTCTGGTGAATTTTAGAAAAATATTATTATACTTACATGATGTTGTGCTTTGCAGCATGAGTGTTGAGGGTGTTCTTATATTGAAAAATAACAGTGGAGTGAGAAAGAACTATATGTATAAAGACATATTTAAAAATTATAAATTGATTCCAAGAGAGGAATACAAAAAATGCAGTTTGTCAGAGAATGAAAAAACAATATTATGCGAAGAGGGGCTACCAGACATATCAGAAGACATTTTACCATGGCTTACATTCAATAGAAATTGGCCTATTTTTTTGAATAATAATGTTCAAAGGCAGTTTAATTATAAATTTATAGTTATTGCGTATTCTTATGAGTTACCTATTTGTATTGGTGAAAATAATGAGATTGTATCAATCGATTTATGGTTTAAGGAACCAATACAATATGTAAATAAAAATTTGGAAAGTTTTCTTGAATATATTTCTGTCTATTTGACTTATTATAACAAGTTAGAGGCAGTATTTGATTTTGATGATTCTCATGAAGAAGAACGTGTTAGGATTGTTACAGAAATGAGAAAGGAATTAAGCCATATTGATAAAAGTGCACTAGATAATATTGGAAATTTTTGGTCGGAAGTTTTGGAACAGTTGGAAGATGGATTATTATGAGTATAAATAATAGAGAGGGATATATAGCAGTTTGGCTTGGAAAATTTAAGGCACAAAACGAGTTTCAATCTTATATTACAAGAGAACGTAAGTTTGATAGAACATTTGATTCCCAATTTGAAAAAGATTTTGGACTGAAGTATTATGATAGAGATCTTGTGGAAAGTGTATTTAAGAATAGTAGATTGAATACAATAAAAGAATTATTTAAGGGAGCATCTTATCAATACGAATTTCTTGAGGTATTGAATGATAATGAGGAACAGGATCTAAACGTTATAATAAGAATTTATGATTTTAAATATGAAAATGAAATAAAAAGTGCCAGATATAAAAAGAATACATTAATGTTTTATAAGAACATCAAGTATAAGAAAAAAGTAGATTTAAGCTGGATGGGAATATATTGATTTATAAGTATTTCCATCTGTGGGACTAGCAACTCACTCTTTTATGAACATAAGATGACTGTGTTAGCAGGCGTAAAAGTGCGATACCACGATTTTGGCGAATGAAAAAGTAATTAGTCATTTTAAGTTTGCAGATAGTTGTGTACAAAGAATAGGATTTATTTTTCGCTGGGTTGAAGGGGATAATAATGTTAGGTGCAGAGAAAAAACAAGAGATATTAAATTTGACATTAAACATGAAATGCGAACAATGTGTATTATTAGGATTGATGGGAATGGCAAGGACGACGCAACTCGGCAAACATATAGCCACTCATTATAATTTTGAACATGCCTCAGATTTTTCAATTTATATACATGGTGGACTTAAGAAATTATTATATAATGATATGGGGATCAATAAAAAGATTGACAAAGGGATTTGCCTATGTAACTGGTTTATTCCCATATTAAATCATTATGATTTTTCAGATAATTATAATGAGCAGGATAGTTGTCTTATGGGATTAGTGCACACATATATTGAACGATGGTATTATTTTATTGAGGAGTTATCAGGTAGTTTTAGGACGAAAAATAATAGGCAGATTGCCAGATATGCAACAATTCCTGCTGAATTTATATTCACATATTTGTGTGACTTGTATCAGATTGAGAACTTAAAGGATAAACGAGCAGAAGAACATCCAATACTTTTAAATGAAATTCGTATCATAGATGACGATATAAAGTATGTTCAAGAAAAACATAGTAATATTGAAATTAAAAAAAGAGTAAAGCAGTACATGAAATACAAGTTTTGGAAATGATAAATCTAAGTAATATGTTCTTACAATAATGTTTGTCCATATAGCTTTAATGTGCATCAAACTCTCTATTAGGTATGTACTGAATTAGTCATAAGAATTACAACAAAAATGTCTGATCACTATATATAGTTGTTAATATTGGTAATACAGATGACGCAATGGAGAAAAATAGGAAATGAACTGTAATGATTTATATGAGGGAAAATATAAAAATGGAAATCCGACATATTATGTAGATAAAAGTTGTACAATTTCGTTTACTGGTCATCTTAAGGAATATTTTAAGGGAAAATTATCAAGAGAATGTGATATTGTAAATGGAATTATGGAGGGAATTGAAAAAATATATTATGATTTTGAAGGCTGTCTGGAAATGTATCGCGAAGTGAACGAAAATCGAAATAACGGACTATCAATTGAATATTATAGAAATGGTCAGATTATGAATATTGCAACTGCAATTGATGAGTATTATATTATAGATTTTTACAGTTATACAGAACAAGGCAAGCAGCAGGAGATATGGATATTGGAAGAAGGGGAACAATGGCAGCATCATTGTTATTATTATACGGAAGATGGCAAAGTAAGAGAAACTTGGAAAAGAGCAGATGCTGGATTGATTCCAATGAATTATGCGGCAAACAAAGAGAGAATCGTGCAGATAAGGAAACGATGTCAATTAGAAAAAAGGAATAAAGAAATTCTATTGTATTCTAAAAGAGATATTTAAACATAAGTTCTGGATTTATGATGCAACTTTGATGCAATTTCGATACAATCATGATGCAATTCCTGTGTAAAATAATATCGTTATCTATAAGTAATATAAAATGATTAGGGTGTCAAAAGGTCTGAATTTCCCTTGCAGGCTAATTTTTCCAATCTTGCACCACAATATCTATCAACGATGCGCCGCATCGCCTCAAGATATTGTGGCACAATCTTGAAAAAATTATCTCTGCAATGAAAATGGACCTTTTGACCTCCTAATCATAAAATATCATTTTAAGATAGTGAGCGTTAATCTCCGCTTGATTGTGATAAAGAACGTTTCAGGATATATAGGCGGACACAGGAGGAAAAGAAATCATGAAAAAACGAGTTGAGAAAACAAAATATATATGCATGATGTTGTTATGTGTGGGCGTTACGTTTGGTTGTGTATCCGATCAGGAGACAAATGTACCTTTGGAAACGTCCACAAATATTTTAGTGGAGCAGTCAGAAATAGTACAAACTACAGATCATGAGGAAGAACAAGAAAGCTCTTTGCAGGAGGAATCACAGGAGGAGACGACTCAAGAAGAGTATTCTCCTGAAAAGCAGATGGAACAAAATGAGAAAATGTTTTATGAGGAGGCAAAAAAACAAGGGTATGACAAACAGGCAGCAGAGAAATATTTTCAGATTTTAATGGAAGACAATCTTTTTCAGGAAGGAAAGATGGCACTTACAGGACTTCAGATAGATGATATTGATAAAAACGGACAGGTGGATATGCTGGTTATGGTGCTTGATGCGCAGGAAATGCCATTTTATGGTTCTGGTGGTCTATGGTTTTATATGAATGACGATACGCCCTATTGCTTTTCTGAAGAAATGTGTTCTTATTATGGTTGGTTTGATACCTTTTGGGAGGACCTTGACAATGATGGAAATATGGAGATTGTGTTTAGTGCACAGGGGACAGGCTGTGGTGCAGTAGGAGATTCCTATAAAGCAATTTTTAAATACAGAAATTCATTGACAGACAATTCTGAAAAGCATGGTATTGAAAGAATGCAATTACCTTCCGATTTTGATGAGGATTATGACTGTGGGATTAAAATAGAAGTGTTTCAGGAGCCAGAAAAAAATCAGTACAGTGCCTTTTGCCCATATTTTGATGAAACGATTTCTTTTCAAGCTGAGAATATGTGGGAGGATTTGCCAAATACAGCGCGCAGCGTGGGGAGTGAAGTGCGGGGATTTTATAACCTATGCACAGTAGAGTACAATGGAAAAATGGTATTACAGGCTTCGGAATATTTAAATGGTGAGGGTGGAAACGTACATAATGTTGCGACTGCACAGTTTTTGATTACATGGAAGGAAGATGGTACGCCAGAAATCATAAAGTGGTGGATTGAGGAGGATAAAAATATTTCCGATAGTTGAAATAGTATTATTGCTTTTTACCAGAGAATTTAAAGCTACTTTTCACGGGTCAGGAATGCGCAATACAGGCGCATTCCGCGGTCTGCAATTAGCCGAATACTAAAGTCCACTGGTTAAGATAATCATTACGCAAAGGGAAAGAAGATTCAAAACGGGAATTTAACATATTTTTTTGTAGATTAACATTCCATTACCATAAGGGTCATCGTCTGCTCCAAATTCTTCCCGAACAAATTTGTAACCATTTTTTTCAAGAACTCTCATAGAAGCACTATTTCCACGAATAACACGTCCATATAAAATGTTTATTCCAAAAGTGCGTGTTATAAATTCTGTTATAGCTTTTAAAAGCTCAGTAGCATATCCTTTTCCACTATATTTTTTACATATTGTGTAACCTATTTCTAATTCATTGGAATTTTCGTCAGTTTTATTTACCCCTGTATCGCCTATTAATTCCCCTGTGTTCTTTAATTCAACCGCTAATACATATGGTAAATGTTTATTATTCACACAGTCTATATAAAATTTAATTGCGTCTTTGGTTTCTTCCATATCTGCATAGCTTTCATTTGGAAACCACTTTTTTACTTCTTCTTCCAAATGATTTTCATATAAGCATCTGGCATCTTCTAGCTTAAATTTTCTAACTTTCAAATTTTGTGTTTCAAATATATATTCCATTTCCATTTCTTTTTAAAGCTCCAATTGTGAATTTTCTAACAGATAAAATGTTCTAATTTATTCAATGATTTAATATGATTATTTTATTATAAACACATACAAAATTCAATCTAAATTTGCTGAAATATTTTTTGCAATTAGCGTCTGTTTTGCCTATCCCTTTGTTTTGCATGAACCGCCCTCGGCTAGTACAATGGAAAATTATAAAAATTCTCATGATTCTCATGCGATGAATAGTGACTGGTTTATAATGTTTTCGTAATAGTTCAGCCATGCAGAATTAATTGTGCAAATTGTATGTGGGAGCTTGCTCACAAAGGGCAATTTGTACAATTAATTCTATAGGGCAGACGCCCGTCATGAAATAAGTCGCCAGCAAAAACCGAATGTCATTGGTTAAAATGTACACTCTGGCGACTTATGAATGATATGGCTGAACTGTTACATGTTTTCTACGTAATTTTACTTGCCTATCACAATCAATAGTGTTTATAATAGTAGGTAGAGAACTATTGAAATAGTTCGCCAGCAAACATCAAATATTATTGATAAAAACACATATTTAGGCGATTTATGAAGAATGACATGGCTGAATAGTACAATATTTAGAAAGGACAAAACAATGCAGGAAACAATAAAACCCCCAGTGGAAGTGCGTTATCAGGAGGAACTTGAGGCGTTAAAGAAAGCAGATGAGGAACAAGGAAATAAAAAACCCGACAATTGGCAGATGTCGCCAAAAGCAGTTAGAACCTTTATTTTGGGCAGTGAAAAGCCTATTAAATATAAGCGGAAAAATTATCAAATTAAGAAAAAATACTTTGGAAATGATGCGCTTGTAGAGCGCTGTATTGTCACATTAGCTGGCAACCGTGGTCTGATGCTTGTCGGTGAGCCGGGGACAGCAAAGACAATGCTCTCAGAACTTTTATCTGCCGCAATTAGCGGAAATAGCAAAAATACAATACAAGGAACAGCGGGAACAACAGAGGATATGATTAAATATTCTTGGAACTATGCGTTGCTGCTCGCGAAAGGACCAAGCAGAGAAGCGCTTGTGCCAGCACCGCTTTACATAGGAATGGAAAAAGGAATCCTTACCCGTTTTGAGGAAATTACAAGAACACCAGCGGAGATTCAAGATAGTCTTATTAGTGTGTTGAGTGATAAAGTGTTGAATGTACCAGAGTTGGGTGATGATGGTTTCTTGTTTGCGCGCCCAGGTTTTAATGTGATTGGAACCGCAAATACAAGAGACAAAGGGGTTAATGAGATGAGCAGCGCATTAAAGCGCCGCTTTAATTTCGAGACTGTTATGCCAGTGAAAAAGGTTTCTCTGGAGAAGCAGATAATATTGAATGAGGTCAGTATGCTTGCGGAAGAAAATCATGTGGATATGAAAGTTGATGAAGACGTGGCAGAGCTTCTCGCTTCGACTTATCATGAGCTGCGAGAAGGTGTTTCTTCCTATGGGCATCGAATTGACAAGCCAAATGCAGTGATGAGTACAGCGGAAGCAGTTTCAGTGTACTATCAAACAATGTTGACAGGATATTATTATGGTGAAGGACGTCTTGATGTGGAGTGTCTTGTTCAGAATCTTGTTGGTGCCATCTCCAAGGAGGATAAGGACGATTTGGAGAAAGTAAAGGGTTATTTCAATACAGTGGTGCGCGCAAAAAGCGACAAAGAAGGTGGATTATGGAAAGAATATTACGAAGCGCGGAAATGGCTGAAATAATGCTAATACCAGTGCGCCATCACAGCCCAGCGTGTTCTTTCCATATTCAGAAGATTTTTGCAGAATGGAAACCCAATGCGGTTTTGGTGGAAGGGCCAGATAATGCGAATGCTTTGCTTCCAGTTATGGTACACAAAGATACGCGTGCACCGTTTGCCATCTATTATTCCTATCACGACAAGGCAAAAAAGATATCGGAAGAACAACAACATTACAAGTGCTATTATCCATTTTTGGACTATTCACCAGAGTTAACAGCGCTGCGCGAGGCGGATAAAAATAGGACATCAGTGTCCTTTATTGATTTGTCTTATGGAGATATTCTGGCGGCATCAGCGGATAAATTGGGGAATGGGGAGGCACCGCGCAACTATAATGACGACTATCTGCTTGCGCGGAATGCGCACATAGAAAAATTGTGTGAAAAAACAGGAATGCGCAACTTTGATGAGTTCTGGGAAAAGTATTTTGAGATAAATGGTATGTATGAGGATAGCGATCTTTGGTTTTCACACTTGAATACTTACTGTGCGCTTGCGCGGGAAAATACACCGAAAGAAGTGCTGCAGAGCGAAGGATGTCTTGCGCGGGAACAACATATGGCGGCGCGAATTGCTTTACAGGTGCTGCATGGGGACGAGTTGCCGCAGAGTCAAGAACATGTTAATAGTACAAAGGAGGAAAGCAGTCAACAGAAAATACAGCGCATTCTTGTAATTACAGGTGGATTTCACACACCAGGGCTGCGTGAGCGATTGTCAGATGCACAATGGCAGGAAACGGTTCGCTATGCAAAAAGTATAGCACATTATGTTCCAGGACAGGATGAAAGTGTGTATCTGATGCCTTATTCCATGGAGTCGGCAGACGCGCTGAATGGTTATGCGAGTGGTATGCCCTACACAGGTTTTTATCAGAAAATATGGGAGGAGATTGCCGACCAGACCCCGAATCCATATGAGGCAGCAGTGCTGGATCTTCTTGTTACTACTGGAAAGAATGTGCGTAAGGAGGACGGCGCACTTTCCACATATGATGAAATCTGTGCGTGGCAGATGGCACAGGGGCTTAGTAGTCTGCGCGAAAAGCCACAGCCTGGTGCATACGAGTTGCAGGATGCAGTGCTAACATCTTATGTTAAGGGCGAATATAATCTATCATCGGATATGCCAGTTCGCGTACTGAGGCGCCTGATGACAGGGACTGGTTCTGGTGCGCTCTGCACATTGGCAGATGTTCCACCAATTATTTTGGATTTTCAGAATCAGTGTGGGGAATTTGGTATCCGAACGGATAGTACATTGGAAAAAGAAGTGACACTTTCTATTTTTTCCAGCAAAAAGCACAGGCAGATGAGTAAGTTTTTTCATCGGCTGAATTTTTTGCATGCAGATTTTGCAAAGCGGTTAAAAGGACCTAATTTACAGCTGCGAACGAATCGTAACTTAATTCGCGAAATTTGGAAATACAAGTATGGTGCGCAGGTATTTGCTGCTCTGATTGATGTGTCTGTGCATGGTGCAACGATAGAGGAAGCAATTGTCAGTATTGTGCAGGAACAGCTTTTACAGGATACGAAAGCGGATGACGCAGCGATTTTATTAACACAAGTGTTTGAGATGGGGATTTCTAGTCAGTTGGAAATGGTTTATGAGCGTGTGCATGAATTAATATTGAAGGATATGGATTTTTATTCGATTGCAGATGCGCTTAAATCTCTGACCATGATGGAGGAACTAGGGACACTTTACAATTCGGAGCTACAGTTTGGTGCGCTTTTGCACACGGGTGTTAGAAAGGTAGTCACACTTCTTCCAAGTATTACGCGGATGAGCGATGATGCGCTAGATGCGGGCATGAATGCGCTGAAACTGCTGTATCAGATTACAGGAAGAAAAGGGCAGGAGTATGCCAGTGAACGTGTGGATTTCTATGAAGTGTTGCAGCAGATGCAGGAGGATGTACAGATTCATGCAGGTTTGAATGGTTGTATTCATGGGATTCTTTACGGGGGTGGACGAGAAGATGCGCAGGCGGTCGGTGCAGTGTGTCAGGGATATTTGACAGGAACAAAAGAGCAGCTCTTAAAGACTGCGGTCTTTTTCCGTGGTTTGTTCTTTACAGCGCGGGATTTGATTTTAATCGAACGTGAAATGCTTGAGAGAATTGACGTTTTTCTCGGACAAGTGGATGCAGTGGAATTTATGGAATTATTGCCGCAGCTTCGGATGGCATTTGCCTATTTTACACCCGCAGAGACGGATAAGATAGCACAGCAGGCAGCGAATCTGCACCACAAGACCGGACGTGAATTAATGGAGCGCACAGAGGTGCTGCCGGAGTGGTATGCTTACGGCAAGGAACTGGACACATATGTGCGGCATGCTTTGGGAAGGTAGTCGATGATTTTATGTGGGGAATCTGTTTTGATACTATAGTGTGTGAAGGAAAAACATTTCCATCTGTACTCTTTCAATGTGTCGTTGAATATGAGATTTGTACAGATAACACTACAGCCAATCTTGTTTATCCTGTGCAGGGAGTTCAGATTGCTGTAGATAAATTAAGGACTTTGGACAAGCCTCCTCAATTTATGAATGGTGATCTGGTGTCACCTGTTAACCACCCAGATATGGTTGGTGTGATTCGAGGAATTGGATGGCATTTTAAGAATCAAGATTATATGTATTTTATTTCAGTAAATGGCAGAAAGAAGAGCAAAAGATATTATGATAAGGACTTGATAAAGCGGTAAAACAAGCGGTTATAATGTATGGAGGAGAGTCAGGACGTATGGTAGACGAACAGGAAATTTTAAATCGGTGGCGGTTGGTCTTGGGAAAATATGCGGCGGATCAGATCTCATTTTCAGAGGGAGATGAACGAGAGAATCTGAAAATGATGGAGATGGAAGATGTGTTGGATTACTTGTATTCAAGAGAGTATGGGGACGAGCAGGAAATCCGCAAAGATCGGCGCGGTGGAAGTGGGGATTCGCAGCTTACCATTCCGCATTGGCTTACCAAAATTAAGACGCTTTTTCCGCGAAAAACGGTTGAGATTATGGAGCGTCATGCACTGGAAAAGTATGGGATGACGGAGCTTTTAACAGACCCCGAAGTCTTGCGAAAACTTGAGCCAAATAAGGAACTTCTAAAGACCGTTATGCAGTTGAAACACATGATGAAGGGCGAAGTGTTAGAACTTGCGCGTCAGATTGTACAGAAGGTAGCGAAGGATCTGACAAAAAAACTTGAGCAGGAAATAAAAAAATCTTTTTCAGGCAGATTAAACCGCAATATAAGCAGCCCTGTAAAATCGATGCGAAATATTGATATGAAAAAGACAATTCGTAGAAATCTGAAAAACTATGATACGGAGACAAAACAATTAATGCTGAAGCAGGTTTATTTTAGTGCGCGCATGAAAAAGTACAATCAATGGCGTGTGATTATCTGTGTGGATGAGAGTGGTTCTATGCTCGATTCCGTGATTCACAGTGCCATTATGGCAGGGATTTTTGCACACCTTCCAATGTTGGATACAAAGCTTGTTATTTTTGATACAAACGTGGTGGATTTAAGCGATTATGTAAGCGATCCGGTTGAGACGCTTATGAGTGTGCAGCTTGGCGGCGGAACAGATATTAGTGGCGCGCTTGCGTATTGTGCACAGCTTATTCAGACGCCACATCGAACGATGGTAGTGTTAGTGACAGACCTCTATGAAGGAGGCGGCTATCGCAAAATGTATCAAGTGAGTCAAGGAATTATAGAAAGTGGTGCAAAACTGATTGTCTTGCCTGCGCTTGACCACGATGCTGTGCCAAATTATGACAGAAATGCAGCGTCTGTACTCGCGGATATGGGAGCGTCCGTTGGTGCTATGACACCAGAGGAACTATCAGAGTTTATTGCAAAGGTTTTGGCTTAGGAGGGATATTGTAATGAAAGCACCACATTTAGTTCAATATCAGGGAAGCAAGAGGATAATTGCGCCAGAAATTATAAAATTTTTCCCTAATAGATTTAAAAGGTTAGTGGAACCTTTTTCAGGGACATGTGCAATTTCTATTTTATCTGCACTGGAAAATCGATGTGATTCTTTTTGGGTAAATGATATCAATAAACCTTTGATCAAAATGATGGAGGAGTGTATTAATGCTCCGGAAAAGTTAGCGAATGAATATTCAGCAGTATGGGCAGGACAGTTTCAAGAAAAACAAAATAATATAGATTACTTTTACAAAGTGAGATCGGATTTTAATAATGGAATGCAGGACCCTGCAAGAATGTTGTTTTTGCTGGCACGGATTGTCAAAGGAGCAGTACGATATAATGCTCAGGGTGAATTGAATCAGTCCTGTGATAAACGCCGATATGGGACAAAACCTGAAATGATAACAAAGAATGCGATTAAAATTTCTGAATTATTAAAAGGAAAGACGATTTTTTCCAATGTAGATTACAAAGAGGTTTTAGCAATGACGAAATCAGGAGATCTTGTATATATGGACCCGCCATATCAGGGCACATCAAACCAAGATAATGCAAGAGATAATCGTTATATACAGGGTATTTTATTTGAGGAATTTGTCAATGAACTTGAAAAATTAAATCATAAAAACGTTGACTATATTGTCAGCTATGATGGGATGACAGGGGATAAAATAATCGGTAAAAGTTTGCCAAAAAAATTGGAATTGTATCATATTTTTATCAATGCTGGGGTATCTACACAAGCGACATTAAATGGAAAAAAAGAGATAACTTATGAGTCACTATATATAAGTAAAAATTTATGGTATTTGCAGGATAAGCGCGAAATAAGAGAACTTTGTTTTGCGTAATTAAGGAGATAACAATGGAATTGCCAAAAGATTTTAGGAAAATATTAGATCATGTGACAAATAAGCGTGTAAGATTTGTTATAGATACAATATTGAATAAGGGATTTTGCAGTACAGAGGATTTGAAAAATGGAGGGTATGAACATGCTCCAAGAGCTGCTAGAGATGTGCGGGAGTTAGGGATACCATTGGAAACATTTAAAGTAAAAGACAGTACAGGAAAAAGTATAGCGGCATATAAGTTTGGAGATTGGGAGCAGACTAAGAAAGCGAATAAGATAGCAAAGACAGCAGGTAGAAAACAGCTTACAGAAAAGCTAAAAAGTGCATTGATTGAAAAGTATGGAGCAAAGTGCTATTTGTATGGAGAATTTTATCCGGCCAGATTATTACAGCCAGATCATAGAATCCCATATGAAATAGGTGGTGATCCAGAAGATATGATGGACTTGGAATATTTTATGCTGTTATCCCCTTCAGCAAATAGAGATAAATCATCAGCATGTGAACGGTGTGAAAATTGGATGAAAAAAGATATTTCTATGTGCCAAACATGCTATTATGCATATCCAGAGAATTATCAGCATATTGCGGGAGAGAAAGAAAAAAGGCTTAATATTGTTTTTAGAAATGAAGAAATCAAATTGTACGAAAATATAGTAGAACAGGCAGAGATATATAATGTTTCATATCAAACAGCAGTAAAACGAATGATGGAGTATTATCAACGAATAAGCAATAAAAAGAAAAAGAAATAACACAAAAACATTCTAAGCAATGGGAGGAAAAGAATGAGCGATTGGCAATCCACATTACAGGAAATTGATGATGATTATCTAATTGGCATTTCTAATAAGGGAATTGTGAAACGAGCCTACAAGGATATGGAGACAATTTCGTGTGAGGTGATGCAAAATAGACTTTCTACGGAGGAGAAACTTGAAGTCCATGTTGGGGAGGAGACCGTGCAGATTAGGCTGCCTCTTGGGGAGAGTACGTGTTCCTGTCCGTCAAGAAGCATCTGTCGCCATGTTGTACAGGCAATATTGAAATTGAAGGCTGCTGCAAATGAAAATCAGTTCGATAAATCAATTTCTAAGGAAATAACTGTAGATGAAAAAACGCTGTGTGAATCAACTTCTAAGGTGGATACGAATCCTGCAGATACACAGGAATCAGTAAACTGCACACAAGAGAAATCTGAAGAACAGACTGACAATCATCAATCAGCAGGCAATACAATGATACAAAAAGTCAGACAGCAAATTACAGATTATCCAACAGAGAAACTCTGTAAACTGCTAGGAACAAAGAGACTGCAGGAATTTATTAATGCTGCTAGGGCTGGCAGAAAACCGCAGATTACTTATTCTAGTGTTGCAGCCGTACAGCCTTTGGCAAATTCGACAAGCGTCAGACTTTTATTTCCGCTAGAATACGCAACCTGTACTTGCCACAAAAAGGAATTTTGTGTTCACAAAGCAGAGGCAGTGTTATGGTGCAAATTGGATTCGGGACAACTGCATATTGATGATTTAAGACAGACAAAAGGTACAGACACGGAATATAATATGGAACAAGTGCAGGATGCTGCCTTACAGATGCAGAAATTTTTAGAAGAATTATTGGATACAGGATTGTCCAGAACATCACAGGAGGCGTTGGATCATATGGAGCGAATGGCAATTATCTGCCACAATGCAAAGCTACCCAATTTTGAGAGTGATTGGAGGCGGTTGCAAGATTCCTATCAAAAGTATATGAAACGTGTGGCATCACTTGGAATACAGACCTTGATGCGTCAACTCACCAAGCTGAATCGACAGACTGTGTTGTTGCGGCAGGCGCAGAATGTATTTGATGTGTCAAAGTTGGCAGGGGCGTTTCGCGCAGAATATACATCTGCGCTCGATTTAGATTTAGTTGGAATTGCGGCAGAACACTTTGTGAGCAAAAGTGGATATGAAGGAGATACTGTCTATTTTTTGGAGCAAAATACAAAAATGTGGTATACATTCACACAGGCAAGACCTGTTTTTTATGACAATGACACAAATACAGCGTATCGCACCACACAGTATTATACGCAGGAGCCTCCTTGGGGATTGACGGTTCCTTTTCGAGATTTTGCATCTTCTTATATTCATTTGGGGAATGCAAAGTGTGACAACAGAGGGCGGTTGTCTTCCAGCAAAGATACAAAGGGGCTGTTGACGGGAGAGAGAACAGGCAAAAATGTGCTGACAACAGGAATTTTGGGAAAGTGGTATTATCAGGATTTTGTGCAGCTTTTTCAAGATTTTTTTAATATGGATAGGCAAATAGACATAGTTATGGCAGGCGATGAATCTGAATATCGCAACTCTGATACAGACGATTTTTCTTCGACGGAATCAGCACAGATGAAACTTGTATTTTTGAAACCAACATTTTGTGACCCAGCAGTTTTTCTTGAAACGGAGCAAAAACTTATTATGAATCTGTATGATGCGCAGGGAAAAGCAGTGGTGATAGAACTTGTTTATTCTAAAAATGAGGAGGAGGGAATCCGCTATTTAGAAAAACTTACAAAGGATAATCTGCCATATTTTTTTGGAAAAATATATCTGCGTGATGGTAGAATCCGTATGTATCCAATCACTGTTTTTAAAAAGGAAGAACTGCAAGAAGTCTAAGATTATTTCTAAGAGAGGGAGTGGGCAGAGATGGAGATATTCAGCAGAGAAGAGGCGATACAGCAATTGTTGTATGACGTAGAAAGTCTTATAGAAGATTTATACCAGAGTGGCTTTGATACCGTCCACGACAGCACGCTCAAAGCGTTACAAAATATGCAAAAGCAAACAGTAGCATATGGTATGCAATTGCTGTCGGACATGCTTTTACAGCTTACAGACGGTCTAATAATGCGTCGTCATCAGATAAAAAAGGAGGAGGATTCCTTAATCGATATCTATACAGAGGTGAATCAATACATATGTCTGTGTAAGGAGAAGATTGAGTGTGATAAAGGAGTCCATTACTATATGGTTTAAGAAAAGCGAGTAGGAAGATAACTCTTTCCTGCTCGCTTTTTGGAAGTTTTTATTGTCCGTTTGCAGGAATCCGCAAAAGCATTCCTGCGGCATCTATCTTGTAGAATACAGGAGCGGAATTAGATGTGACATACCAGAGAACTTCTCCATTATGGCAGATGGGCTGACAGTCAGACAATGCTGCATCGGCTGTGTTAACTGTACCGATTGTGCCGCCATCTGCATATCTAGTATAACAGAAACTCCCGTTGATATCTGTCCACATTAGATATCCGCCATCAAGCCCTGTGGGAGCAAGCATAGGGGTGAATGTTCCAGCCAGCGCTGTAATACCAGTCAAGGTTGAGTCAAGCCCATTTTTGCTAGTATAGCTTATATAGATATCACGCATACCAATCGCTGCAGTATCATAGTTCAATGCAGTGATATAACCGTTTGCAGTCTCAGCAAAACCTCCTGCGGATGCGCCTGTATTGCTACCACCTGTCATATCTGGGAAAGTTAGAAGCGAACTTGACGAGACACTTCCGCTAAATTTGTCTTCGCCGGCTTTTGTATTATTATATCGCATTAGTACAATATTGCGTGGATTGTTATTACTGTGATCAAGCGTGACAATATTTCGTTCCTGATCCGTAAGGACAAATTGATTTATAGAATGACTGACATACCCGACACGGTTATTCATAGCAATATAGTAAGTATCCGTGAGCCACATGTCACTCTGACGTACTGCGAGAGTCAGATTTGCCTGATGATTTTCTCTGCTGCGTGAAGAAGTATACATTTCATGACAGGTACGAATATATAGATAGTCGCCATATTCGGCACAGCGCAAAGAACCCATATCAAATGGTATGGTGGTGTTTGCTCCGCGCAGGCTTACCTGTCCTAAACGTTTCCAATTTTTAGAATACTTTACGACGCGGATAACTTCTGCGTCGCTATTTTGTGAAGGATTTTTCTCGCCAAATATGAAAAAGTTATACTTTTCTCCGGCAAAAAATCCTCCCCACAAAGACAGTTCTGCGGGTATGGTACGATTTGAGCGCAAATACAAGTAGTTGTCATAATCCTCCACTATGATTTTTCCGTCAATATATTCTACTCGAGTCACACCGCCGTCAGGATTTTCATAAAGATATGATTTTATGGTATCTGCCCAGTTATAGTCGTTGCACCAGCCATAGTTTTGCGCATTTTGATTATTGGAGGACACGGGAGTCAAATTAGACGGTGTTATCGGTGTGGGAATCGTTATAGGACCTGCGTTTGGAAGTACATCATTAGGATTGAAGGTGGCAGCATTGTAAGGAGTTCTGCCCTCTTTTATCCCAAACATAAGATAGTGCTGATAGAGTGTTTCCGGGGAAACATTTGCAGGAAACGCCACTGCGACATCAGGGTTTTGTTCCAGATACCATTCCGCGTCAAACACCGCACCATCATCCATATATTGTGGAGCAGCATATACAGGAAGAGTGCTTCCAAAGAGCATGACTGTTAAGACTGTTATCAATATTTTTTTCTTCATTGTTTCTCCATTCTTTTGACGAATCTTCTTTTGAAATAGTGATATAGTTACTGTTCATACGTAATGTCATGTACAATTATACAATGACTGTGACCGGACATTCCAAAGGTATTTGTTTTCGCAGATCTAATTTCCCATGTTTCATTCGGATGGTCGAGTATTCTATTGCTCAAAGGGGCGTAATATCTACGCTGTATAACAGGATTCTTTCGAACAGAAAGATTCTTTGCGGACCGCAGGTTTTCAAAACCGCCTTTGATCTGAGGAGTTTGCCAATCAATGACATCTGTTTCGCGCTCCAAAGCAGCATTATTGTTCGTATAGGTGAATTTTTTTAATTATACAGCAAACCAAAAAAAAATACAACTTCTTTCAGCCTGTAAGCGCAAATTGGTATGTTTCTCGGTTACTTTTCACACCTGCACCATGCACTTGCTGCATGGTGTCGGAGCCAGTGCCAAAATGCCTGCTTTGTGGCATTTTGTGTGTATCAATTGTTGCAATTCAAATCATCAAAATCAATATGAAATCTGGCGTAGGTGTGAATTGCAACGTTTCTCGTTACTATTCATGGTATGGAAGCCGCTTATAGTAATGATTCGGGGTGGCAATGTTATAAGATGTCGCATAATAGACAGTTCCTAAGTATTGCGAAAACAAGAGGGAATGTGTATACTATGTTTAGAGAAATTTTGCACTTTGAAAGGAAATTACAGAAAATTCTATATAAAATTATTTCTAAATAAACATAGGAGGTAAATTATTATGACTGTAACACCAGACAATAAGTTGATTGGCAGGATGTTGGATCTGCTAAACAAATTGGGCATTTCACAGCGTGACTGTGATCTAGCAGAGAGGTATTTGCGCGAGGAAGTGGACGACGAGGTTTTAAAGCAGTTTGTGCGAAAAGATTTAAGTGTGCCGTCCTATAATCTATATTCCGAGGGGTGGACAATTACAAGGCAGGTAAACAAAAGTGCTAATAGAACTGTGTTTGTGCGCTTTTTCAATATAATTTTTGCGATTGGTCATGGTACAGGACATCGTTTGTTCTGGTATGAGGCGTTAAATATTGAGGAATATGCGCTTTATAAAAAGATGGTTACATACATGTCAGGGGTAACAGAAGACGAAGAAAATTTTTTTCAGTATTATGAGTATAGTCAATTAATGAAGATGGCACAGAACAATCTACAAAATCTAATAGAAGCCATTCCTTATTTAAAGGAGGAATCAGAATTGTATGCAGCGGCAGGGCTGGCAATGTATTTTTGTACAAAATACGAAAATCCTGGCACAGTGGAAGCAGAAGACGAGGCATATATGGCGGAATATGAAAACATTGTACTAGAATGTTTTGACAGCTGGCTTGCAGGACTGGGCTGTGCTGCGCATGAGAAAGTAATATCAGCTTTGCGGGAGAAAAAGCAGGCGGGAGATTTCACTGGCAGGATTGAGCATACAAGTATGAAGATGGAGGAGCAGCGGACATTTTGTTTTCTATGCACATTTGCATACCTGAATTTCCAGCTTTCGGATGTGCTGCTGGCGGTGATTCAGACATGTGCTGCTGTAAATGCGGAATTAATGCTTGTTTCCATACGATATGTATTTATAGGGAACAATGGATGCAGAACACATTTCGCTTTTCGTGGAATGGACTATGATGAATTGTTTCATATTGAACCAGCTTTGTATATTTGTATGGCAGCAATAAACAATTATGACAAGATTTTAGTGAGACAGTTAGAAAAAAACCAAGAAAGTTACAGAAAGGTTATGGAGCGGGAAAAATGCCAGGAACTGGTTCATATTTATATGCGTGCATGGAGGAATGGAATTCCGCGGGTTGTGTCTGAAGTTACAGAGGATGTGCTTATTACATTAAAAAATGTTATGCAGAAGGCAAATCCTGATTTGTATGAACAAGTCGTGCGAAATGCAGCACCTGATTATGAACCAGTGATAGAGCTGCTTGTGCCGCCGACACCACATGCGGAGCTGGCAAAAGAGTATTTGCTTGGAAACTGCAAAGTTTCTGAGTTATATCCTTATGATAAAGAGTTTGGTGATAGATTTGAGGATGGTTTGTATAAGGTAAAAAAAGTTTTAGACAAATTTAAAAAACATAATTTTGATGAGGCATTTATAGACCGATGCCGCGTATTTTTAATTTTGAGGAAGTTTCCCCATATTGAATATGAGATGCAAGAGTGCAAAGGTGAGAAGGGATTAAGTGAATTTTTTGCAAAGCTTGACAAAGAAGAATTGGATCTTGCGCATCAATTACAGGCATTTGCCCTCTTATATAAAGAAAATCTTCAATATGATAATGAGATAAAGCTGCTGAAAAAGTGTGTTGAAGAAAAGTATACGAAGTTTTTACAAGAAAATAGAGAAGAAGCTATACAAATGTTTGCTATAGCAGATGCAGAGGCGCGTTGTTTCGGTCTGTGCCTTTTTGAAAAAGACCCACAATGTTACAAACAAGAAATTTTAAGCTATACAAAAGACAGTTCTAGTCTTGTTCAACGGGAACTTACTCGCATTTTTTGTGCACATAGAGAGTGGGAAGAAGATGTCAAGACCATGTTAAATGGAAAAAAGGCATCACAACGGCAACTGGCAATCTGGATACTGTTAAGATGGCAGGAAAAAGGTGGAGATTATCATGAACTGCTCTCTCAGGCACTTGAAAACGAGAAGAGTGGGAAGTTGGTGACATTGTTGGAGAAAGTATTGAAACTACAGGAAAAAGATCAGAATCAGCCAAAGAAGCCAGTTACAAAAGAAGATTTGATCAAACAGGTACATCAAGGAGGCAGAAAACGGACGATTGCATGGGCATATGAGACGCCATTTTCTCCTGTACATATGACGGACGGAAGCATTGCAGACGAGGAGTATTTACAGGCAATTCTCTTGTGTTATACAGCGCAGATACAGCGTGGTATTGACAAAAATGCGCAGCTTCTTGCGGCTGATTTAAATACATCTGAGTTTGCGGTCTATGTCAATGAGCTGTTTGACAAATGGATTGCGCAGGGCGCAGAGGCAAAGAAAGGGTGGGTGCTTTTTGCAGCGTCGATTCATGGCAAGGAGGATATTATACCAAAATTATATCATCAAATTCAGGAATGGACGAAGGTGTCACGAGGAGCGATTGCAGCGGAAGCTGTGATGGCACTTGCGTTGAATTTATCACCGCGCGCATTGTTGCTCGTAGATAATATTGCGCGGAAATTTAAACATAAGCAAGTAAAAGGTGGTGCTGTGATGGCACTTGATGAAGCAGCTAAAATGCGTGGAATTACCCGTGAGGAACTTGATGACCGCATTGTGCCAAATTTTGATCTTGATGAGAATATGCAGCGGACATTTGATTATGGAGCGCGCAGTTTCAAGGTGACACTCACATCGACGCTCGACATTGAAGTGTTTGATGAAACTGGAAAGAAATTGAAAAATTTGCCAGTTCCAGGAAAGAAGGATGATGATAGTAAAGCAGCGGAAGCTTACGCGGCGTTTAAAGAGATGAAAAAGCAGATAAAGACTGCTGTTACAAATCAAAAAGAGCGCCTTGAGCACGCACTCTCTATAAAGCGAGAGTGGAGTACAGATGCGTGGAATAATTTATTTGTAAAAAATCCTTTGATGCATCAATTTGCAATTGGTCTAATATGGGGAGTTTATGAGAGTGACAAGTTGCTTCAAAGTTTTCGCTATATGGAGGATGGCTCTTTTAATACGCAGGATGGGGACGCCTATAATTTGCCAAAACATACAAACATTAGTTTAGTACACCCTGTAGAACTTTCTGATGAGGAGAAAGCAGCATGGAAAGAGCAGCTTGCGGATTATGAAATTACGCAGCCAATTGAGCAGCTTGACAGGGCTGTTTATTGTATGACAGAGGAAGAGGAAGGCAAAAAGCGCATGGAGCGTTTTGGCGGTTATGTGCTGAATGATCTAGCACTGGATGGCAAAATGGCTAGTCTTGGTTGGTATCGTGGCGCTATTGGAGACGCAGGCAGTTATAACACTTACTATCGTAAAGATGTGGAGATTGACATGGGTGTAGAGTTGCACTTTTCGGGTAGTTGTGTAGGGTGGCATCAAGGAGACGTGACAGTGTATGATGCCAGATTTTATAAGGCGAAATCGATAGGATTTGGCAGCTATGGATATATGGATGCGGACAAGAAGGATGCCTATCTGTTACAGAATGTTCCATCACGATATTTTAGCGAGATTGTGCGCCAGCTTACGAAGGCCACTGTATCGAGTGATGAGCGGGATACGGATTGGAAGAAAGAAGCAGGACTTATATAGGAACGAATTAAGTGAGTGGATTTTACTCATGATTATGGTTTTTGATAGGGAGGAGGCGCTGTTATGAAATCAAATAAAAATAGTTCATCAATTGCAGAAGTGTTTGCAATATTGCCAGAGTTAAAAATTTCAGAACAGGAATGTGAGCTGGCAAAGCAGTATCTAAATGGTGTGGTGGGCGACGAGGCGCTAGACCAATTTCAGCGGATTAATTACAAGTCGATAGCAGTTTCAAGTGAGGTGTGCTATGAATTGGACAGAATCATCGGAAGATTGGATAGGAAGGAGAGCAGAGTGGTATGTATCCGGTTGTTTAATCTGTTGTTTGCAATTGGACATGCCTCCTGTGTTGAATTATTTTACTTTGGTGGGTCTCCTGAAGATTCTTTTGAGCAGGCACAGGAGTGTGCACTTTACAAAAGAATTACGATATTTATTAATAGTATATGAAACATATGCTGATTAAATATGTGTACATATAGTGGAGAATCTGTCACAAAAGCAGATGAAAAGAAGATTCTGAGCGTTATTAATGAAAGGTGGATTATAAGAATGGAAGTAAATGCAAACGGCAAACAGATCAATAATATGCTAACATTTTTGGCAAAGCGTGGTGTGTCAACACAAGACTGTGCACTAGCAGAAAGATATTTGAATTGTGAAGTAGGAGAGGAGGCGTTAGAACAATTTCAACAGATAAATTTTGCAGCAATGACTATTCCATATTCAGAGAGAGAGACATTTGACTCCATTATGGAGGGGCTGAATAGAAGTGAAAAGCGGGCGACCTGTATCCAGTTTCTAAATGTGTTGTTTGCAATTGGTCATGGCTCTTGTAGTACACTATTTACACTATTGTCTCGAAGCATTATTAAGGATGCGAAGGAATGTGCACTCTACAAACGAATTGTTTTATTTATAGAATTAGGAATAGAGTACACGGGATATCTACGTGTGTATGAGTTGCAGACTTTGATGGAAATGGCACAAAATAACCCTGAGATATTGCGCGAAACACTAGAACCACTTAAGGAGGAGGGCGCAAAATATTATCGGATAATGCTTGCTGTGTATTTTTGCATGAAATATGGAAAAGTACGACCGCTTGACGCAGAGGATATAGAGCTTATGAAGGCATATGAAGATGAGATGCTTGATTGGTTAAAGGAATATCTTGCACAGCAAGGATGTGTCACGCAGGAGGAAATTGTAACTGCAATTCGCACACAAAAGCTTACAAGTCAACTGCTGGATGAAGTGCGTCAGGTGCGTCAGAGCCGGTTGTTTGCAGAGCCTGCCCGCAAGCAGCTTTGTTTTTTAGGGAGTATGGCATATTTGAATTTTATGCTTTCTAATGTGCTGTTAGATGTGCTCAGAACATGTATGGCTATGGATGCGGAGTGGGTACTATGTACAATAGATGAGGTTTCCATAGGAACGCTGGATGCAAGCCGCAGAATAAAAAGCAAAGGCGGCGACTATGACACTTTGTTTTGGATTGAGCCAGAAACTTATATTCGCTGGGCAGCAGTTAAAGAATATACCCATATCCTAGAAAGACAGCTTGAAAAAAATCAAGAGAGCTATTTAAAGGCTATGGAGGAAAATAAGTTTCCATCGCTGCTTGCGAAGACAAACCGAAGTTTTACAAGCGCGCCATATGTGACAAATCAGATGAAGGATGTGATACAAAAGAAAAATCCCAATCTATACAAACAAGTTGCCAGAAACTTTAATTATGATGTAGTGATTGACTATCTTGTCAAGGATACACCCCATGCAGAATTGGCAAAAGCATACTTGCGGGGAGAGAGTAACATTACAGAATTATACCCATATGTAGAGGAACTTTCGGGGCAATATGTTTCCCATAATTATATGGAACAGCAAAGGAAACATTGTGGTGACAAGGGGTTCTTTAACAGATGTAAGGCGTTTATGGTATTGACTTGTTCGGAAAATACAACAGTGGTAGATGATTGTTGGAGTACAGATTCATTGGAAGAAATAGAGAAGTTTTATCAAATGCTCTGTGATGAAAATTTAGATATTGCTTATCAGTTTAAAGGTGTCGTAGCATGTTACAGTGCTTATGATAATGCAATTGGATGCTCCTTGAGTACATTTGAGGAGGGGACTGTGGAGGCATTTGCACGTTATCTAAACGGCGAGCGGAGGGAAGAAACCCTTGCGGCATTTTCAGGAGCAAAGGCAGAGGGCCGCTATCTTGGATTACTTGTTATGAAAAGAGACCCAGCACGCAATCAGCAGGAGATTTTAAATTATGCAACGGACAGTTCTAAGCTTGTGCGAGAAGAACTGCTAACTATTTTATATGCGCAAAAGGATTGGGAAAATGAGATAAAGGCACTTTTGCAGGCGAAGAAAGCAGCACAGCGGGAGATTGCAATACAGATATTGTCGCACTGGCAGCAGGAAGGCAGCGATTACAACGAAGTGCTTAGACAGGCGATGGAGAAAGAGAAAAATGCAAAAGTGCTGACTTTGTTGCAGAGTGTACTGAACATACAGGAAAGAGAAAAGCCAGAAGAGACACTCTCCAAAGAAGATTTGGTAAAGCAGTTGCATAAGGGCGGCAAGAAGAAAAGTTTGGCATGGGCATATGAAAAGCCATTCTCACCAGTGTATAAAACAGATGGTTCGGAGGCTTCCGAGGAATATTTGCAGGCGGTTTTACTTTGCTATGTGTCACAGGAAAAGAGTGGTGTCAATAAAACTGCACAGCTTCTTGCAGATGATTTGCAGCCAATACAGTTTGCTGTCTATGTCAACGAATTGTTTGATAGATGGCTTGCAGCGGGTGCAGAATCTAAAAAGCGCTGGGTTTTGTATGCAGCGGCAATTCATGGCGGCGAGGATATAATACAAAAGCTACAACATCAAATACAAGAGTGGCCGCAGGTAGCAAGAGGAGCGATTGCGGCGGAAGCAGTGAAGGCGCTCGCACTAAATCCTTCGCCGCGTGCGTTGTTACTTGTGGATGGGATTGCGCGAAAGTTTAAATTTAAACAGGTGCGGGCTGCGGCGGGAGAGGCGCTTGCGTTTGCGGCTTCTGAGCTTGGCATCACGCGCGAGGAGCTCTCAGATCGAATTGTGCCAGACCTTGGATTTGATGAAAATATGGAGCGGACATTTGATTACGGTGAACGCATATTTAAGGTGCAGCTTACACAGACTCTTGATTTTGAAATATATGATGAAAATGGAAAGAAACTCAAAAATCTGCCTGCACCGGGAAAGAAGGATGATGCGGCAAAGGCAGCAGCGGCATATGAGGATTTTAAGCAGTTGAAAAAGCAGACGAAAACCACTGTCAGCAGTCAGAAAGCGCGGTTGGAGTATGCATTGTCGGTTCGGCGAGAATGGCTTGTGGATGCATGGAAAAATCTGTTTGTAAAAAATCCGTTAATGCATCAGTTTGCAATTGGTTTAATCTGGGGTGTCTATGAGGAAGAAAAACTGGTGCAGAGTTTCCGTTATATGGAGGATGGTTCCTTTAATACACAGGACGAGGAAGAATACACTCTGCCAGAAAATGCGCATATTAGTTTGGTGCACCCCATGGAGCTTTCAGAGGAGGAGAGAACGGCGTGGAAGGAACAGCTTGCGGACTATGAAATTACACAGCCGATAGAACAACTTGACAGACCAATTTACTATATGACAGTGGAGGAGGCAGACAAGAAAGGATTGGAGCGTTTTGGCGGATATCTTATCAACGACCTTTCCCTAAATGGAAAAATGTCAGGACTTGGCTGGTATCGTGGTTCTGTACAGGATGCGGGCTGTTTTTATACCTATTATCGCGAAGATCCAGAGGCTGGTATTGGTGTGGAGCTTCACTTTTCAGGCGCTTGTGTTGGGTATTCTGAGGGGAATGTGACAATCTATGATGTCCGTTTTTACAAGGCGGGAACAATTGAACACGGCAGTTATACCTATGATGAGGTAGATGCAAACAAGGCATATTTCTTAAAGGATATTCCACCGCGGTATTTTAGCGAGATTGTGCTGCAGCTTGCAAGATTAACTGCGTCTTGTGAAAAACGGGATGAAGACTGGCGCAAGGATGCGAGGCTGATATAGTTTTTAGAAGCCTATTTAAAGGAAAGAGGTTTTAAGGCTACGACGAAATAGACGATATGGAAAAGGAGAGATTTTGTCATGGTAATAAACGCAGAGGACAAGAGAATTATAAGAATGCTGATCTTTCTGGAAAAATTGGATATTTCTGGACCAGACTGCGCATTGGCAGAAAAGTATTTGGATGGCAGAGTTGGTGACGAGGTGTTAGACCAATTTCAGCGAATTGATTTTACGGCCGTCCAAATTCCAGATGAAGTGCTGCAAGAGCTTGATGCGATTGAGTGGGAAATTATTGGACGAGGCGAAGGGTATCCATTGTGGATACGACTATTTAATGTGCTGTTTGCAATTGGTCATAACACAAGCAGCGTTTTGTTTTCTCATAGTTGTGTGAATGGTGAGCGCTATAAGGCGATGGTGATTTATATTGAAAAATGTTCTGAGGAGACAGGGTATCTAAATGATCATCATAGGACTTGTTTTGATATGGGTGGACTGATACATGAGATTGATAATAAGCCCGAAAAAGTACAGGAAATGATAGAGCAGTTAAAAGGTGAGGGCGCAAAATATTATTTGTCAGTTTTAGCAGCATATTTTTATAAAAAATATACAGATGCAAAATTGATAGCGGCAGAGGATACGGAGTTGATGCAAGTATATGAGGAGGGAATGTTAGATTGTCTTGATGAATGGCTGGCGCAGCAAAACTGTCCTACACGGGAAAAAATTGTGACCGCAATCCATACACAGCAGCTTACAGCAGAATTACTTGTTGGTGTGAAACCATGCAGTTTTACAGATTCTGATCGTAAAAAGCTTTGTTTTATTGGCAGTATGTCATATTTAAATGTTATGCTGTCTGAAATGCTATTGGATATTGTCAGGACATGTTTGGCCGTGGATGCGGAATGGATACTTCTTGCAATGTCTGATGCGATAGATAAATCGCCAGGTGCCAAAGATAGAATTGGACAAGATTATAGTGAATTGTTTTGGATTGAACCAGAAACATATATTCGATGGGCTGCCTTTGAGATTGCATATGCGTATACGGTGTGTAGATATCATGAAGAATATGTATGTTCGGTTCAGATACCAATTTTAAAGAGACAGCTTGAAAAAAATCAGGAAAGTTATTTAAAGGCATTAGGTGAAAAAGGATACACAACTCTTCTTGCAAAAAAGGGATACAGATTGGATGAAGCAATTAGTTCTATTAATGTGTTAAAAGATATATTGCAGAAGGAGAATCCGGCTTTGTATGAAAAGATTGGTGCAGGAAAGCCAAATTACGAACAAATTATTCATTATTTGGTTCAGGACACACCGCACGCAGAGTTAGCAAGAGAGTATTTGCGGGGACATGGAACGATTTCAGAATTGTATCCGTATGAGGAAGAATTTTCTACAGCGTATATTTTCTATGGCTATTTAGAGAAACATAAAAAGCACTGGAAGGATATCGCATTTCTCCATCGGTGTAAGACCTTTCTAGTGCTGATTGGTTCTGACCGCACAACTATTGTTGAGAAGCGTGACAAGGAACAAACAAAACAAGTGGAACAGTTTTTCCAGATGCTTGAGAATGAGAATTTGGATATTGCCCATCAAATCAATGGTTTTGTGGCATCATATAAGGCATATAATGGACCGAACGGATGCACCACCAAAACATTTGTAAAGGGAGCGATCAATGTGTTTGCAAAGTATCTGAACAGTGAACGGCGGAAGGAGACGCTCACAGCTTTTTCCAATGCAAAGGCGGAGGGGCGTTATTTGGCGCTGCTTGCAATGCGCAAAGATATTGGGCGAAACAAACAGGAAATTTTAAACTATACATCAGATAGCACAAAGATTGTCAAAGAAGTGCTTTTGGATATTTTGTACGAACAGAGAGATTGGGAGGAGGATATAAAGGCTCTTTTAGATGCAAAGAAAGCGGTACAGCGGGAGCTGGCGGTGCAGGTGTTAGCACATTGGCAGCAGGAAGGCAGCAATTATAAAGATGTGTTTTTGCAAGCAATGAAAAAAGAGAAAAATGTAAAAGTCCAGTCCCTGATGCAGAGTACGCTCAACATACAAGAGTGTGATTTGCCACAGCAGGTCCTTTCACAAGAGGAATTGATAAAGCAACTACATAAAGGCGGAAAAAAGAAAAGTTTGGCGTGGGCTTATGAAAAGCCATTTTTTCCAGTGCACAGAACAGATGGCGGGGAGGCTTCCGAATCGCATTTGCAAGCCATTTTGTTGTGCTATGTGTCGCAGGACAAAAGCGGTATTAGTAAAAATGCGCAATTGCTTGCAGAGAATTTGCAGCCCACAGAGATTGCAATTTATATGAATGAGCTGTTCGACAGATGGCTTGCGGCGGGCGCTGAGACCAAAAAGCGTTGGGTGCTTTATGCAACGGCAATTCACGGAGGCGAAGAGATGGTGCAAAAGTTACAACATCAAATACAGGAATGGCCACAGGCGGCAAGGGGAGCCCTTGCTACGGAAGCAGTGAAAGCACTTGCTTTGAGTCCATCACCGCGCGCGTTACTTCTAGTAGATGGTATTGCGCGGAAATTTAAGTTCAAACAGGTTCGGGCGGCTGCGCAAGAGGCGCTTGCGTTTGCTGCGTCCGAACTAAAGATTACCCGCGAGGAACTTTCTGACCGCATTGTGCCCGATTTAGGATTTGATGCAAATATGGAAAGAGTATTTGACTATGGAGAACATAAGTTTATTGTTAAGCTTTCGCCAGTGCTTGACCTTGAAATATATGATGAGAACGAAAAAAAGTTAAAAAATCTGCCTGCACCAGGAAAGAAAGATGATGAAGCCAAGGCAGCAGCGGCTTATGAGGATTTTAAACAACTAAAAAAGCAGATGAAAATAACTGTTAGCAGCCAGAAAGCACGATTGGAATATGCGCTGTCTGTTCGACGGGAGTGGCTTGTAGATGCATGGAAGAATCTGTTTGTAAAAAATCCGCTGATGCATCAGTTTGCAATTGGTTTAATCTGGGGCGTTTATGATAAAGATAAGTTGATTCAAAGTTTTCGTTATATGGAGGATGGTTCTTTTACTACACAGGACGAGGAAGAGTACACATTGCCAGAAGATGCGCACATCAGTTTGATGCACCCTATGGAACTTTCTGATGAGGAGAAAGCTGCATGGAAGGAGCAATTGGAGGATTATGAAATTACACAGCCAATCGAACAGTTGGACAGGGCAGTTTATGTTAGGACTGAGGAAGAAGCAGACAAAAAAGGATTGGAGCGTTTTGGCGGGTATCTTGTCAATGGCCTTTCTCTAAATGGAAAACTGACAGGACTTGGTTGGTATCGTGGTTCCGTGCAGGATGAAGGAGTTTTTTATAGTTATTACCGCGAAGAGGAAGAGATTGGGATTGGCGTAGAGTTGCATTTTTCAGGGGCATATGTCGGAGGCATGAATGATAATGTGACAATCTATGATGTGCGTTTTTATAAGGCGGGAACAATAGCGCATGGCAGTTATATTTATGATGAGGCGGACAAAGAGAAGGCATATTTCTTAAAAGATGTTTCTGCACGGTATTTTAGCGAGATAATACTACAACTGACCAAGGTGATACCAGCAAATGCGCAGCGAGACGAAACTTGGCGGGAGAGCGCAAAGTTAATAACACTTTAATATTACTTTCCGCCACGTTATTTTAGTGAGATGGTGTCACAGGTTGCCCGGGCAGTTGCATTGAGCAAGGAACACAATTTCAATTGGAAGAAAGAAGCACCAACGATTTAATGGCTTATAAGTTCTACATAATGCATTGCATTTTCCCAGTTGTTTTTTTTCTCCTCAGTGGTGACTATTCTAATTGGCTTTGCAGGATTTCCAAAGGCGAGCGTGTTGTTAGGAATCTGTGTTTTTCCAGTGACTAGAGAACCAGCGCCAAGAATGCAATTACAGCCAATAACAGCACCGCTCAAGATAATGCTGCCCATACCAATCACAGTATTATCTCCTATAGTGCAGCCGTGAATTACCGCGTTATGTCCGATTGTGACACCCGATCCAATTTGTACTGGAAAGTCCGCGTCTGTGTGAATTGTAGCGTTGTCCTGCACATTTGTATTATCTCCAATAGTGATTGTATTGGTATCACCGCGAACGACGGCATTGTACCAAATGCCTACATTTTTACCCAGATGAACCTCGCCTATAACATGAGCTCCTAGGGCGATAAATTGATTTTTCTGCATTGTAAGATTCTCCTAATTTCATACATTTTTTATGCGCGTGGGCGTCCAAATGAAATCTGTCATTAAACTGACAGAGACCCGCCTGGCGCGCACTTTTAGTATAACATTCCTATTTTTCTTTTTCAATGTCTTAGTAAATGTTTATCTCACGGAATGCGCAGTTTAGCGCATTCCTGATCCATGAATAATAACCAAACAATCTAAAAAAGCCAAATTCTATAGGTGTGGATTGTAACGCAAACTATATGACGATATAATAAGTAATTATAAACAAATAACCTATGCATCTTGACGCCAAAAGAAAACAGTGCATGATATATTTTAAAAGAAAGGATAAGAAATGTATACAGAACAAAATTTGGTGCGAATTGCCAAGCGGGAGAATAATCAAAAAAGAAAATATCTGGTGGTGAACAGACTACAAGGAAAGCATATTCCAGTAAAGCCTTATGAGGCGCTTGCAATGTTTCAGGCGCTTGCCAATCAAGTGCAAGGTCACTATCAACAGGAGACATTGCTAGTAATCGGTTTTGCAGAGACAGCGACGGCAATTGGTGCTGCTGTTGCAGTGGCGCTTAACGCGGATTATATACAGACGACAAGAGAACTTATTCCTAATGTGGCGTATCTGTATTTTTCGGAAGAACACAGCCATGCTACAGAACAGAAACTTGTGAAAGATGATATTGACTGTGCCGTTAAAACAATTGACAGAATCTTGTTTGTGGAGGATGAGGTCACAACAGGGAAAACAATTCAAAACATTGTAGATATTTTAAGAAAACAGTATGCCAAAAAAATTAAATTTTCCGTTGCTTCTGTCCTAAATGGAATGAACCAAGACGCTTTGGACAATTACAAAAAGTATGGAATTGACCTTTTTTGGCTAGTAAAAACAAATCATGCCGTTTACACAGAAATAGCTGAAGGATTTCAAGGGAATGGAACCTATATTTCATGTAAACAGGAAACTGAAACAAAAATGCCAAAGATTACATACATTAAGGCGAATGGACGAATGGATACGCGTCGCATGGTCCATTGCGTGACGTATCAACAATTCTGTGCGTCCTTATATCAGAATATAATAAGTCAGGCAGACCTTGGCAATGCGCATAAGATATTGGTACTTGGAACCGAAGAGTATATGTATCCAGCGCTTTACACGGCTTGTCAACTGGAAGCACAGGGAAAGGAAGTTCGATTTCACGCGACAACAAGAAGTCCCATTGCAGTAAGCACAGAGGAAGAATATCCGCTTCATGCGCGGTATGAGCTGACAAGTTTGTATGACCATGCGCGGACAACATATGTTTATGAATTGCAAAAATACGATACAGTTATCATAATCACAGACGCGTCCGACGGAATGACAGAGGGCGTATGTTCCTTGGTGAGCGCGCTTAAATTGTGTGGGAATCAGCATATTTTATTGGTATCATAATATTTATTTGGGAGATTAGAAATAAGGAATTGTAGGAAAAAATAATGACAAACGATATGACAAAAGGGAAGATTTTTCCCATTCTTATTAAATTTACAGTTCCTCTGGTGCTAGGCAATCTGTTGCAGTTGACTTACAATGCAGTTGACAGTATTATTGTTGGACAGTATGTGGGAAAGGATGCGCTCGCTGCAGTGGGGACAAGCAATCCACTTTTTACGCTGATTATTTTGTTTGTGCAAGGAATATGTCTTGGCGCTGGTATTTTAGTGGGAACATTGTATGGTGCAAAGGATTATAAAACACTGCAACGAGAAGTCAGCACAGCAATGATTTCTGGTGTCGTTTTCTCGTTGGCATTGACAGCAATTTCATTGGCAGCAGCGCCTGTATTACTGACGATTTTGCAAGTCGGTCCGGCAATTCGACCCGAGGCGGTGGCATATCTGCGAATATTAATGTGCGGACTGGTATTTAATTTTATCTACAATTTTTTTGCCAGCACTTTAAGAGCGATGGGGGACAGCAAATCGCCACTCTATTTTCTTGGAATTAGTGCACTGATTAACATTGTGGGAGATTTGATTTTTGTGGTGGTGTTTTCTATGGGAACGATTGGTTGTGCGGTCGGCACTGTGCTGAGTGAGGCACTAAGCTGTCTGTTGTGCTGGGAATATATTAAGAAAAAAATTCCTGTTTTAAATTTGAGTAAACAATGGTTTGTTTTTGATAAAGACTTGTTAAAGGAAATCATTCAATATGGTTTTGTCAGCGCATTGCAGCAGTCCACAGTTCAGTTTGGAAAACTTGGCATACAAGGCATTGTCAATACAATGGGAGTGACCGCAACAGCAGCGTTTACTGCAATTAATCGAGTTGATGATTACGCATATATTCCAGAACAAAACATTGGTCATGCCATGACCAGTGTGATGGCACAAAACCGTGGCGCAGGAGAATACAAACGCGTTAGAGTGGCGTTTCGAGTGGGAATGATTATCGAACTGATATACGGTGCAGCGCTGGGGGTTTTTTTGCTGTTGTTTGCCAATCCAGTGATGCGTCTGTTTACCCAAGATGAAGCGACAATACTTCTTGGAGAGCAGTATTTACACTTAATTGCATGGATGTATGTTGTTCCTGCAGTCACAAATGGGATTCAAGGATATTTTCGCGGAATGGGAGACTTGAAAATTACGCTGTGGAGCAGTCTGGTAAATATGGGGGCGCGCGTGCTTGCCTGTATTTTGCTTGTATTTGTCTGCAAAATGGGAATTATTGCTCTCCCGTGGTCCTATTTAATTGGATGGGGGGCAATGATGTTGTACGAGTTTCCATTTTTGGTGGTTACAATTCACACCCACGCCAGATTTCGTATTCATTTAAGATGATTGGGTGTGAATTGCAACAATTGATGCACACAAAATGCCACAAAGCGGGCATTTTGGCGCTGGCTCTGACACCATGCAGCAAGTGCATGGTGCGAGGGTGAAAAGTAACTTTTGGTGTGCTACAAGAATCGGTTTTTGAATTAATACTTTGCATTTCCTACAATTTATATTATAATGGAACAGAAATATTCTTTATATTTCTGAACAGTTCCTAAACACAAAAAGACTCTGAGAGTCTATAGGATAAATAGAAGGAGTGTATCATGATGGATATCAGGATCAATGATAGTGACAGGATCACAATGACGCACACAGGATTACTTCCAGGCAAGAAAGGGAAAGTGATTCATGTGTGCTTTGAGCGAAAGACAGAGGATAGGAACGATTATGCAGAGATTGTCTTACCAAGCAGAACAGTAGTCAACTCTAAAGGTTTCGACGAAGGGGAACTTGCCCAGCTACAATTGTATTTAAAAGAACAGGAAAAAAGTATTATAAAAAATGCAAAGCAGATAAACCACGACTTGATTTTTAAACTCTAAGGAAGATATTACTCAAATGAAAAATCAAATAAAAAAACTGATGCAGAGATTTCAAAATAAAAAGATTGCTTCGTTAAAGTATCTGAATAATGTATTGATGTATTTCAGTCAAGAGTATTTTGAAATCTATGTCGTTGATTTAAATCAGGGGTCATATGAGATCATTCGATCAGCGGATCGCTATAACGATTCTGCGAAAAAGGTGACAGGTGATTTTGCGCAGCTTATGCATAAGGCAATTGTCTCATGGTCAAAACCGCCCTATCGCGAACGGTTCAATCAATTGACTAATTTAGAACAAATTAAGAGACGGTTTGCAGCAGGGGAGAAAAAAATAGAGTTCATCTATAAATCCTATGATGAAAAGTGGAAAAGGCTTGAGTGCTTTCCAATACCGGAATATGCTGCTGACAATGAGGAGATGATTTTTGCGCTCAGGGATTACAATGTGGAGATGCAGATGAGAACCGACGAAGTTCTAGCGTCGGAGGCGATGAATAACATCTATTCCTTGGTTGCCTTTCGAGATATTGAAGCGAACCGCTATGAATGTCTTCACCGGCGTCTGGAAGAGATCATAGATTTTCCAGAGAAGGGTTCCTATGCAGATTTGGAAGCGCTGATACTGCGTAATATTCATCAGGAGGACATTGAAAAATTCCGTGTAGAATTATCGGATGAACGGTTTGCGCGGGAGGGACGCGCAGAGTGTGAGTACCGGATTCGGGATAAAAATGGAGAATATCATTATTATCGGCAATATAATGCGAAAGTAAATATTCTCTCGGGTTCAAGAATGGTGATTTTGATTCGGGATATTGACGAATCAAAAAAACATGCGATATGGGAGGCGCAACAGCTTCAAAAAGAGCTGGAGATGACAAGACTTCTAGCAGAGAAAAGCAAAGATTTGGAGAAGGCACTACAGCAGGCTGAAAATGCTAACAATGCAAAAAGTAAGTTTTTGTCCAATATGTCACATGATTTGCGTACGCCAATGAATGTTATCCTAGGCATGGCATATCTTGCCAAAAAGCATATTGACAGTGAATCGGAAGTAAATCGCTGTCTGGACACAATATTGTTATCCTCTCAAAACATGCTCGCGTTAATAAATGATGTGTTGGATATGAATAAAATTGAAAGTGGAGTGATTGAGGTACATGAAAAAAATGGGGACATTATTAAGTTGATAGAAGACATAGAAATATTGATACGCAATCGTTGCGAAGAAAATCAGCAGATTTTTGTGATTGACTGCGAACGGATTACACATCGTTATCTGCGTATGGATGAACTTAGGGTTCGTCAAATAATTATCAATTTGCTATCCAATGCTGTAAAGTACACCCCTGCATTTGGCAGAATCAGTATTGAAGTGTTTGAACAGGCAGGAAATACAGATTCGCAGTGCTATATTATTTTTATAATTCGGGATAATGGAATTGGAATGAGTGACGAGTTTGTAAAACGTGCCTTTGAACCCTTTGAGCGTGAAAATACAGATTTGTCTGTGCGAGTGGAAGGAACAGGACTTGGCATGGCAATTATAAAGAATTTGGTTGACCTTATGAAAGGACAGATTAAGATTGACAGTATGGTCAATGTGGGAACAAAGGTCACAGTGCGCTTTCCGTTTATAATATGCGAAGAATCGCAGATTGTCAGCGATTCAGATAATCTAAAGATATACAATAAGTATCCTGGGAAACGCATTCTCATCGTGGAGGATAAGTATATCAATCTGCAGATTGTAAAAAGCTTTTTGGAAGAATCCGAACTAATTATTGATGAAGCAGTAAATGGGAAGGAGGCTGTCGACAAAATAAGGAATGCCGCAGAGGGAACATACGATCTTGTTTTTATGGATATTAGTATGCCTGTGATGAGAGGGGACGAGGCTGCCGTGTTGATTCGTCAGATTGACAGGGCAGATTGCAAAGAATTGCCAATTATTGCCATGACAGCAAATGCGTTGGAGAGTGATGTGCGAAATTCTTATCGGTGCGGCATGAGTGGGCATATCTCTAAACCAGTGGAACCAGAGGAGGTTTACAAGTGTCTGAACAAGTGGCTGATAGACAAACGATGAGAAAAGAGTGTGCAATTTGTCCGAGGCAATGCCGTATAGATCGAAGTGTTAACAGTGGATATTGCGGCGAGGGTGAAAGTGTGAGAGTGGCAAGAGCCTCTCTTCATAGATGGGAGGAGCCTTGCATTAGCGGTGAATCAGGCTCTGGGACAGTTTTTTTCTCAGGCTGTCCGCTCAAATGTGTGTTCTGCCAGAACAAAAAAATTTCTGTGGGCGGAAAGGGTAAAATACTTAGTGTGCTACAATTGTCAAATTTGTTTTTGCGTTTGCAGGAGAGCGGGGCAGAGAACATTAATCTGGTGACGCCGACACATTTTACTCCGCAGATTGCAATGGCGTTGCAAAAGGCTAAGGCGGAAGGATTGACTATTCCAGTTGTATATAACACCTCTGGCTATGAGCAGGTGGAAACACTGCGTTTACTTGAGGGATTAGTCGATATTTATCTTCCTGATTTAAAATATTATAGCAGTCAGTTGTCAGAGCGATATTCTAAGGCGCCGGATTATTTTAAATATGCGTCACTTGCAATTGAGGAAATGGTACGTCAAATAGGTCCCCCTGTTTTTGGTAACAGCAAAGTTCCTGAAAAACAGATAATGAGGCGTGGAGTGATTGTCAGACATATGGTTTTGCCTGGACATACAAAGGATTCCCAGGCGGTTATTCAATATTTATATCATATGTATGGAGAGCGTATTTATTTGAGTATCTTAAATCAATATACGCCAATGCCAGATTTGGAAAATTATTCAGAGCTTAACAGACGGGTGACAAAACGAGAGTATGATAAGGTGATTGACTATGCGATTCACTTAGGTGTAGAAAATGCATGGATACAGGAAGGCAGTACTGCAAAAGAAAGTTTTGTTCCTGATTTTGATGCTGTTGGAGATTATTTATAAGGAGTATTTAAGATGTATCAGAATTATATTTTTGATTTGTATGGAACTTTAGTTGATATTCATACAGATGAGGTCAGCAAAAATTTTTTTAAGAAATATGTAAAGTGGCTTAGACGGCAGGGATATCATTTTGACTGGAAGCGATTTTATAAGTTATATACTGTTATGGAAAGGAGATATCGGGAGGAAGCGAAATGTTCGGGCAGATACGCGTATCCAGAAATTCGGGTGGAAAATGTATTTCAGGAAGTGTTTGCGGCAAATGGATATGTACTTTCTGATGAGCAGACACAGTTTTTATGTGAAAACTTTCGACGGATTTCACTGATACATTTCTGTTTGTTTCCAGATACAATCGCGTGTCTTGAGGGATTAAAGAAAGCTGGAAAAAAGATTTATTTGCTCTCCAATGCGCAGAGAAGTTTTACTTGGCAGGAGTTGGAATTGACGGGGATTATACCTTATTTTGACGGAATACTGATTTCTTCTGACGAGGGCTGTATGAAGCCTGACCCAGAATTTTATAATAGGTGTTGCGAGCGGTATCATCTGGACAAGGCACAGTCTGTGATGATTGGAAATGAGTTAAATTCCGATATGGCGGGAGCAGCGGCAGCAGGAATCGATGCATTTTATATTAATCGCTGTCCAGTATTTCATCAAGGAAATGCACCGATTTATCAGTATGTATCCCCCAATGGTGCTCTTTCGGAAGTGCTTGTTCAGACAGGAGTTTCTATGTGATTTAGGAATTGGAGGTGTGATTGTGCTGACAAGAGGAGATTTTCTATCGCTGAATTTTGTGAAAAAAGAAGATTTTACAGGAAGCTTTCAAGGGATGCGTTTTATGCTTCATCAAGAAGAGACAGAGGAAGAAAAAAAACTGAAAGTCTATCTTTGGGGTGAACCATTTGGATTTGAAGCGACACCTGAGGAAAAAAAGATTTCGCAGTTGTTTCCGTTTAGCGAAGAGGGGCTAGTGGAGGCGATTAATTGGATGAACGAGAATTATGAGCGTATAAGATACAAAAAAAACGAGTAGGGAACTTTATCTCTACTCGTTATTCTATATTAATCTTAAGCCATCTGATTTACAGCTTTGGATAAACGAGAAACTTTTCTGGAAGCATAATTTTTGTGATACACGCCCTTTGTTGTAGCTTTATCAATAACACTTGTTGCATTTAATAAAGCAGCAGCAGCAGCTTCCTTATCATTTGCTTCTACGGCCGTATAAACTTTTTTGATTGCAGTCTTTACGCCAGACTTAATCGCTTTATTTCTATCAGCTTTTGTTCTGTTGACCAAAATTCTTTTTTTCGCAGATTTGATGTTTGCCATGCTTGACACCTCCCCTATTTTCTCGATGTGATTCATTTTTAAAATTATAAAAATGCTGTTTCGTTAAATTCGGACACGGACGAACTAAAAGAAACATACTTGTATATTGTAATTTATGGAATCTGATCTGTCAATACATATTCTAAAAAAAATCAGAAAAAATAATCAATATGGAAATATAGAAGAGACAGGGGGAATTGAAATGCAGCAGTTTCAGATTCGGACAGACTTGGCGTTGGAAGCAACAGAAAGCGTCAGAAAGCAGGCATCAGGACAGATGCGGGGAATCTCTATCGACGAGTACGATATTATGGAGGATGTTCATATATCAAAAGTGGTAATAATGACAAAGAATGCGGCGAAATGTATGGGAAAACCAATGGGAACTTATATTACGCTGGAAGCACCTGCACTTCAAGAGAGCGATGAGGACTATCACAGAGAGATATCGGAGGTGTTGGCAAAACAGATTAAAAGTGTTCTGCCAGATATTGATAAGGAGGAGCGTTCTATTTTGGTGGTGGGACTTGGAAACCGTGATGTGACTGCTGATTCGTTGGGACCTTGCACTATTGATAATCTGTTTATTACCAGGCATATTATACGAGAGTATGGCAAACAGGCATACAGGGCCTCGAAAATCCATCAAATCAGTGCACTTGTACCAGGTGTAATGGCAAAAACGGGCATGGAAACAGCCGAAATTATAAAAGGAGTAATAAAAGAGACAACACCAGACATAGTTATAGTAATAGATGCGTTGGCGGCGAGAAGCACTAGGCGGCTAAATCGAACAGTTCAGATAACAGACACAGGCATTCATCCAGGTTCTGGCGTGGGAAACCATAGAAATGCCCTCACAAAAGAAAGTCTTGGTGTTCCAGTGATTGCAATTGGTATTCCTATGGTTGTGGATGCAGGAACCATCGTGTCAGATGCACTCGAGAAGCTGTCAGAAGAATGTGATGGTGGAAAAGCATCTTTGGATTATTTTAGGAATAGTACAGATACTCAGCTTCATAATATGTATGTAACCGCAAAGAATATCGACGAGACGACAAAGAGGCTCAGCTTTACACTATCAGAGGCTATCAACATAGCCCTGGATATGGAGCAGGAGGAGTAAGGTGTGGATATCAGCTATAAATTGAAAAAGTATGGGATATTTATTTTTGTATTCCTGCTAGTGTTGGTGCAGCTTTTGATGCGTGCGGCAAATGACATAGAAAATAGTATTGGAGACAGTGTGGAAAATAGAGAAACGCTGGGAGAAAAGCTTTACAGTGCCGCTATAAAACAGGGAATAAAGCTTTCTAGCCCATATATGTTGTATTTGAGTGGTGGTGAAAAAAATGGAGTGCACTACCAGATTTCAAAAAATATGCCCTTGGAACAATACCTATTGTTGGAGGCAGAGGATGATGGCCATATGACAGAATATAAGCAGCCGTCTGTGTTGGAAGAGATGGCAGTTGCCGAAAATAGCTTGGCATATCAAAACAGCCTTATCAATGAGGTTGAGACGGAGAATTATGAGGCGAATGTAACCCAAAATCAGCAACAGCAGGAATTGGAAGATGCTGTATTGGCAGAAAATACAGCATCGACGGGGGCGTTTGTACCTGTACAGGCACCGGTTGCAAAGTATTCAGAACAACAGTTGGGAGAACCCGATTTTATTAAAAGAACGTTTTACTCGGAAGATCCGACCACACAGATTCGAGCGGATCAGCTTCAATATAATACATTGATGGGATTTGATGCAGGGATAAAACAGGATAACAGCAATGTTCAGATTTTAGTGTATCATACGCATTCTCAAGAAACATACATAGATTCGACAGGAGGAGATTCCAACACATCCATTGTTGGAGTTGGAGAACATTTGTGTGAAATTCTTAGAACACAATATGGATTTAATGTGTTGCATCACACAGGAGAATATGATGTGGAAAGCAGAGATTACGCTTATTCTAATGCCATGGCAGGTCTAGAAAAAGTACTCGCGGAGCATCCTACAATAGAAGTTATGATTGATTTGCATAGAGATCAGACAAATCCTGACACCAAGCTTGTGACAACAGTGCAGGACAGACCAACAGCAAAATTTATGTTTTTCAATGGTCTGTGTTATACAAATGCATTGGGAACACTCACAAATTTGCCTAATCCTTACGTGCAAGATAATTTGTCTTTTGCCTTTCAGATGCAATTGACTGCGGAAGAATATTATCCAGGGCTTACCAGGCGCATTTACCTCAAAGGATATCGATATAATTTGCATTTTCGTCCTAAGAGTTTATTGATTGAGCTAGGTTCCCAGACAAATACAGTCGAGGAAGCAATGAATGCTTGTGATCCACTGGCACATATTATCGCGATGGTTTTGAGTGGAAAAAATAAAGAGTAGTTTATGGGTTACTATTTTTATAAAAAGGTGGTATACTATGAGTATTCCGTTAAAAACAAGCACAGATTACGAAAGGAAGGAAATTATTATGGCAGTAATACACTTGACAGAGACAAATTTTGACAAGGAGGTCCTAAAAGCAGATATTCCAGTATTGGTTGATTTCTGGGCGCCTTGGTGCAATCCGTGTAGGATGCTTTCTCCGGTCATAGAAGAAATTGCAGAAGAGGTTACAGATGTAAAGGTTTGTAAAGTAAATATTGACGAGGCAAGTATTCTTTCGGATAGGTATGGAGTGATGTCAATTCCAACTCTAATTTTATTTAAGAATGGAGAGATTGCAGCAAAATCAGTTGGTGCAAAACAAAAACCGGAGATTATGGATTTTATTAGGGCATAGGAATGAGAGAAGGCAAAAATAAAATCTTGGGTCCACATCTTCTCAAGGCATTTAAGATTGCTCTGGCAGCGGTGTTGTCGATTTTGGCAGCCAACCTGCTAGGGCTGAAATATGCCGTGACAGCTGGGATTATCACAGTCTTAAGCATACAAAATACGAAGCGCGAGACGTTGAAAACCGCCAGAAATCGAGGTCTGGCTTTTTTGTGTGCGTTGATGATTGCATACGTATGCTATTCATGGCTGGGATTTCGCGTCGGAGCATTTATTCTCTATTTGTTTTTCTTTGCACTTTTATGTCTCAACGCTGGATGGGGAGAGGCAATCGCTATGGATTCTGTGCTGATTTCACATTTTTTGACGGAACAGAGTTTTGGCATAGAAATGATAGGGAATGAATTATTGTTATTGACTATAGGCGCATTTTTTGGAATCTTGATTAATCTTCATCTAAGAAAAAAAGAAGATGAATTTGACAAATTCTCAATGCTGGTGGATGAAGAGATGAGGGGAATGATTCACAGAATGGCAGAAAATCTAATGCGAGAGGATAAGACAGGGTACAATGCAGATTGCTTTGTACGTTTGGAGGACAAGATACATCTTGCAAAAGAATGTGCAATTCGGAATTGGAACAATACACTTTGGAGTCAATCTTCTTATGAACTCGATTATATCAGAATGCGAGAAAATCAGAGTCGGGTTTTGAGAAATATTTATGATAGTATTATTTTGATAAAAATGCTTCCGGCGCAGACAATGCAAGTCGCTACATTTTTTAAGGAGATAGAGGCACAGTATCATCGCGAGAATGATGTGGAAGGGCTTCTAAATATATTACAAAAAATGCTCTCTGATATGAAACTTGAGAATCTTCCGCAAAGCAGGGAAGAGTTTGAGGCGAGAGCACTTTTGTTTTATACTCTAATGCAGTTGGATGAATTTTTGAGATTAAAAAATAGATTTGTCATAAAATACCGCCAGTAACTAGAGATTTTGGGTGGTATTTTACTGTGAAAATTTTGATAAGAACAAAAATGTTAGAAAAATTTGAAAATTGTTGTTGACAGATGAAAAATGACGTGGTAAGATAATTTTCGTCGTTGAGTAATACAAAACAGACAGGCGGCAAAAAGCAATTGTTTTTTTGTAAGAATTGCAAAAAAAATATAAAGAAAGAAAAAAAGTGCTTGACAGATACAAACAGCTATGTTAAACTAAACAAGCTGTCGCAGATAAGACAAGCAACAATAAAAAAGAACCTTGACAAATAAACAGTAATGCAACCCTGAAAATTCTAAAAAAAGAATTGTTCAGAGAACAAAACCTAA
>ERZ808049.180-NODE-180-length-52418-cov-15.556371_pt1 | contig 52418 bp, 78 predicted proteins | sample MGYA00380198_ERZ808049 | MGnify/ENA primary metagenome ERZ808049 (study PRJEB31490, sample SAMN06133414) | mouse gut metagenome | isolation source: Z2_2 | host: mice | place: China: Chengdu | collected 2015-05 ...
AAAGCTGCCACCGAAAGATGGCTTATTTGTGATGCAGTTAAAGTAATGGATATCCTCTACTTCTCATTTTCAATCTTCCATATCCCAGCTAATAAATTCGTTAATAAGTCCTATTAATATAAAAGAAACCGCAGAGACTGCAAACATACTCCAATGAGAATGCCCACGATAAAGCAATTCTATTAACACGTAAGTAAATCCACCAATAATGCCCAATATTAAATATTTAATAATATTTTTTACAATGTTCATATAACCTTTCTCAATCCTTTTCATAAAATTCAAAATGTTTGCCTGTGTTATCCCACATTTCCCATATAGTTTTATTATGGTTGAATTGTAAGTGGTCTATCTGTTGATTCTTTATGAGTAATGAAATTTCATCTTTTGATAATTTTCCTTGACGTGCTTTTATATAATCTTCAATGTGCTTTGATGTCATATTTACCTTGTACATATCACTTTTATTAAAATTATCCATCGTATTAATATATTCGCTACATTCCTTTTGTGTTACACCTAGTAGCTGGGCTGAGACAGAAGTAGACATCTTAATTAATTGCTTTAGATTATCTATTTCGTCGTGTTCTGTTAAAATAATCATCTTGGTCAAATGGCATAAGATATTTTCTAAACATTTTTGATTTATAGATTTCGTTTCACTCATTTTTTATCTCCATACATTTTTATAACAGCATCACCAATACAGATCGCATCAGCTTCATCGTCACCAACATTTAGATTGTAATTATCTAGTACATATTTAACTGACTGTTCTTTAAGTTGATCACGTTTTACATTTCTTCCTTGTGTCATACCTATAACAGAGCGCCACGATGCCGGACGGATAGTATTAAATTCACAGCCATGATTTATGCACCATGCATAGATTACCCCTTGTAATCGAGTAAGGAAACGTTGTGTTTGTGCGTTTCTCAATACAACAGTTTCTTCTATATATACTATATTAGGTTTATAAATTTCTAACATTCCCCATAACTTTTGAGACATTGCTTCAAAACGTGAGTCCATATTTTTATTTTTGCTACAATCTAATAAAAGATGTTCTTTATACTTTCCATTACAGAAATAAGCACAGCCCGATTTTGTCGTTGAACTGTCAATAGTGATCAATTTTGCACTTATAAAAATCACTCCAATCTTTGTAAAAAATAAAAATGTTTACACTTATCATGACAACGGCTGATAACTGTAAACACTTTTATTTGACAATATATGACATATTAAGTATAATAAGGAAAGACAAGCAGTATCCAACATTTCATTTATGGCTAGATGGGATGGTAAAAGGCGGTTTTCTGAGTCACGTCTGAATAGTGATATTCAGTTTTATATAGATACCTCGCTACGAAAGGAGGTGGATATAAAAGTGACATCTATTGTGGAATTTATCATTGGAATTTTAGGCAGAATAATAAGTGGTCTTTTTACAACTTACATAGTACGCCTGATTGATAGATTTACCCACAAAAATAACCGCCATGAGTAATATGCGGTTACTTTTGCTAATTAACCTATATTAGCCATCAACCCTATTATGGCTCAAAAACCGTCTAACGGATATCTGCTTGTTATTTCTTATGTGATTATTATACGATAAAACAAGATAAAATTCAATACTTAAATTTTATAACAATAAAATTGCTCTTTTATTGATTATTTATCGTCATTCATTATTAATTTTGTTTTTACAGGAATTACTTGTAGATGATTTATACAGTATTCATATTTTGCATCGCCACTATGATTACCACCAACGCCTTTATATGCAGTATGTAAATTGGTAAATTCATCAACTTCATCCTCTGGGATTCCTTTGATAGAAATATAGTATTTATATTTCTCATTAATCTTATCAGCTAAGACTTCTCTCTGAGCTGCCATTAGATTATCAATCTGTCTATCTTTACTGGAATTGTATGTAACAATACTTTTTATTGAGTCTTTCAATTCTTTTTGAATCTCCAAAGATTGTTTTCTGTCATTTACTCTATTTTCGGTAAATTGTTTTATTTCTAATTGCGTTTTTTCAACAGATGATTTGATTTCTTTCATAAAAATAGATAATTCTTCTTTTATATTTTCATCATGTATATTAGATTCTTCAACATCGTGATTGTGCTGATTTCGTAAATCTGCAAGATTTTGAGATGTTTGGAGGAGAAGTTCATGTTCTTCTCGTTTTCTCCGCATCCACTTTGTTTCAAGTCCAAGTTTATTAATCACCCACTCAAGCAATGATACAATGGCTTTAACACCAATAAGAATGATAAATACAGAAATAAATATAGAAGAAAAATCTACATTTGTTAATTCAATTATTTCATTCATTACATAATTTCGCCTTTCTGTTTTGTTTATTTTAACCCTAATAGTTTCTTCCATGTACTGCCACCTTTGGTTATTTCACCATCTGCTATACAATTATTTTTCTTTTGATAAGCTTTAACAGCCTGCTCTGCCTTTGCACCAAATATCCCATCGGCATTCCCACAATTAAATCCAATACAATTAAGATATTTTTGTAAAGGTTTTACAACAGCATGTCTATTATTTTTGCTTTTTGATACTGTTATAGTCTTAGATAGTGTTTCAGCTCCAACAATGCCATCTACCTTTGCATCAATCGCAGTCTGCACATCTTTAATAAATTGTCTTTTAGAATAGGAATTGTTATTAGGAGTAGTTGTAGATATGATAGGAGAAGTGATGCCTGTTTTAAAACCATCTGGCACATCAACAATCCATAGATATTTTACTTGTTTTGCAAATAGATTCCATGTATTTTTAATTCTGTTTGCTTTCGTTGATGCTGGGTCATTCACATAAATATATCCGTTTTCGTATTTATATAAAAGAATAAAATGTCCAGAATTTGTCCACGTTCCTTTTCCCATACAAGCAATAACCCAGTTACCATTTTTCAAGGCACTTAATGCCTCTGTATGATAGTCAGAAGAAGATTGTCCATATAAATTAGACTGATTTAATCTCTTACAGGTTATTCCATACTGGGCAAATTGTGGTACAAAATAGGTATAATAAGTTCCTTGATTCAAAGCTTTATATCCATGAGACATAGACCATTCTGCGGTTGTAACAGGTGTTACATTTTTATCTTTTAATGTGGCAATTACCATTGCAGCAACTACAACTCCGCACCCTGAACTGCCAATCGTTTTCTTTTCTCCTTTTGCAGAATAATTATAATTTTTCCACTTCGGATCTGTTTGGAGATAACAGACAGGTTTTATCATTTGTGAATTATTATATGTAGAAACAATAGACACTTTATCAAACAACTCCTTTTCTGCATTTCGTCTACTCATAAGTCCTTGTAATACTTTTCCTCCAGCTTTATTATAAGCGGGAATTTTTGTACTAATTTCTGTGATAGTGCGTTGTCCATTATTTAGCAGTGCTCTCAAATTTCCACTTCCACAGTTAAAAGTAAAGCTTACAAGAGCATCAAACTGATTTTGGTTCCAATGATATATACTATCATATTTGTTTACGTGTTTTTCAGTATTGGCACAGTCTGATTTTAAATAAGCGTCTGCCTGAGCTTGTGTGATGGTTTGACCTTTTGATACATTAGAGATATGTCCATATCCTATTGTCCAAACACCGATACTGTCTTGATATGATGTTAACTTACACCCTTCAAATTGCTTTATTAATGCAAGTCCACTTTCACTAATTGATAATCCCATAGAATCATACCTGTCTCTTTGCCATATTTACAGAAGTTTCAATTTTGAGTTTTAACCATTTATCAAAAGAACATATGTTTGTTCAATAACCTTTTTTGATTCCTCTGAAATCATATTTAAAGATTCTGTATATGCACGATTAAATGCATTTTTCTGTGCATCTTTATCAAATTTTCCATTTGATTTCAAGGCATCAACATATATTTGATTTATGTACAATACAGCATCCATAACATCAGAGAAAGCATTTTCAATTATTTTGCTTATGTTTTCATTTTGCGTGACATTAGCAATAACGTTGCTTTCTTTAATTTTTGTTTTGATAAGATTAACTGTATATGTTGCAACCACAGGCAAAATTGCTGTTAAAACAATATATAAAATATAATTTAGTACTTCTGAAAATTCCATAAGAGACTCCTTTCTAAATTAATCAGCAAAGCTATCATCTGAAATGCTTTTCTGACTTGTAAATTTTGTATCACATATTTTAATACCTGCTAGACCTATTAATTCTGTACCAAAGAATGCGTATACACATGTTGTAAGAGTAGGACTTAATTCCATCATGGTATACTTTTGTAATAAAATAGCTGCAACTGTATATAAAACAATGGTACAAATGCAAAGCAATACTATAAGTTTATTAAATTTAAGCTTGAAATGAAATGGGAGATATAATTTGAAAATTTCAAGTTTTAGTTGCCTTTCCTCTTTTTTCATTTCAGCAATTCTGCGTTTTCTTTCCAATATTTCAATTGTTTCTTTATGAGTTTTATATTGTTTCAATATCATATCATCTCCATATATAATTACTTAGAATATACGTTTTTATAAAAATCAGCTAATCTATTAAATAATTCAGAATTCTTTTTAAATTTCCATACAGTAACACCATCTACAGTTTTCACAAAGGTATATTTGATTCCATGTCTTGTAAGATAATGAAATTCATCTGCCCAGACACAGCTATATTCATGGTCAATTTTTACTATAAATCCTCACCTCATTTCGTAAAAAAATGGGTAAGATATATTCCTAAAAATAGATTTGTTTATATCTTACCCATCAATAATATACACTAATCTATTTACACTCATTTTATTCATAATATTTGCAGTCCTTTTTCTGGTCTATCTCAACATATCTGTCCTTATCCATACAATATTTTTGACTGATACATAGCTGGCTTAATGTAGCTTCGGTGCCCATAAGCTTACAAAAAATCATAGTTTTTCCTGTACGCTTGGATACTTGTTCATAAGAATTTTTGCACATAAAATCACCTATAACGCTATTTCAAAATTAGGTTTTCCTATCTCACCTTTATACTTTACATTTACAATATTTCCAATAAAATCCTTAACATTTTTTATTCTTATACCATATTTATCAAACATAATATCTAAGGTATTAGAATGCTTGTTATAAGAAATTACAGGACATTCTTTTGTCTTAAATTCATCTTTTCGCAGATTAGTTTTCAATTTCTTTTTGGTACTTTCATCTTTTTCTGCTTCAGATAAAATTTCATCTGCTTTTACTTCGGTTTCAATCATCTTATATACCCCTTTTTATATGGAAGGGATAGACAGCTTTTACTATCTATCCCTTTTGAATTTTATATCATTACGCAACAGTAACAGTAATTTCGTCTGAAACTCCATTATAGGAAATTGTAACTTTTGCTGAACCAGATGCAACCGCAGTAATGATACCATCTGTATCTACTGTAGCAGTAGCGGGTGTATCACTAACGAAGGTGCAGTCTGTATTTTCCAGCTCAATAGGAGAGTAAAGACCTCCTTTTAAACCAATAACAGAAATTGTTGCAGTCGTATTTGTGGTTGTATCAAGGTTAATTTTGTCAGGAGTGGCAGCAATTTCCGTTACAGCAATTGCCTTTTCTGTTTCATCAAACTCAGTAATATATGCATACACACTACCATCAGCACAAGTGTCACCTTCAACTGCGAGTGCTTTCCCTTCCAAAGAAGTGGAGGTAACACCATCAGGGGTAAATTCAATATTAAAATTACCGTTTAACTGATATGATGGAATTTCAATCTGAACACTACCAACTTTCCCACGCTTACTATTGTGCTTATCTGCATCAAGAACAAGGCGTCCTACAAATGGAGTAGATTCAGCATCAATTGTAATACTTTTTGCATTTCTGCTATATTTGTAAGTTGCCTTTACAGAGTCCTTATCATCTGTTAAACCAAATTTAGTCATATCAATCGTAGTGCCAGTAGGTTCAACTGTAACTATTGTTCCGTTAGGAAGTTCGACTGCAACATTTCCTATTGGAGTGGTAGAAAGAACACCAGTACCGTTTGTTAAAATTACGCATTCCCCTAACTTATAAACATCTCTCATGCCTTCTGTAATTTTTGAACCTGAAGCCATTGCAATATATTCTAACTTCCAGTCAGCAGCTTCCAGTGTGGCACTTAAAGCTCTTCCATATTTGAATGCATAAAGAAGTTTATTACCCTTTCCGCCCTTAACCTCTTGTTCCTCCATTGAGACTTCCAAAGAAGCATTTAAATTAGTCGTTCCAGTACAGGCAAGAACATCTTCTACATAGAATGCGAAATCTGCTGTACTAACTAAAAAATCTTTGTTGTTTTTCTTAGACATTTTGTTTCCTCCCATTTTTGGTATAAAATAAAAAAAGAACAGATAAAACCTGTTCTACATTAACTGTTTGCATTTGCTAATTTTCCCTTTAAAGAGTTTTCATCTGTTTTCAAATTCTTATATTTATCATCATCTTCAAGAGATATCATCCAATGTTTAATTGGTTCTTTAAACGAAACCATTCCACTGCATTCACCTGTTTTAGTAATCGTATATCTTTCATGAAGCTGATATCGTTTAATATAACGCCAGAACTTTCTAATTGTCATACTTTTAATATATTCTTTAGTGGTGTTCATAGCTACTACCAAAGAATCAATATAATCTTCAATTGTTGCTTTGATCTCATCTTTATTAAGATCTTTCTGTGCCTTGAGTAATCTTTGTTCTGTATCATAATTTAGAAATTCATCAATATCAAAATCAATATCATTTTGAATGATAATTATCCTTCTTAAATCATCAAATATTTCAGGGGTGATAATTTTATCATTAATGAAAATTCCCTCTTGAGATATTTTTACATCTTGATCTTTACAGAATAGCTGTAATAGCTTGATGGCAAATAATAAATATTGAGATAATCCAAGAATGTTATATTCATTTTCTAGTTCTGTATTTCCTAAAGCAAAAAACAGGAAGCTAAGATAATCCATTTTAATTATCTTTTTGCTATGGAATACACTGTTTTTTCTTACTGTGATTGAACTTGATAAACTTTGAAATAAGATAACATCTTTCATTGTGACAGGATATAAGGTAATGTTTTCATTATATGGAAATGGATCATCAAAAATAAGATAGGGAAGAAGGGTATCTTTATCAATCTTCACAGTATTCCTCCGTATCATTAAAATTTGAAATATTGTATTTTAAACATTTACCATAATATTTGCTGTTAGGGAAGTATATTGTGCAAAATCCTCTCTGAGCAGGTGTTGCCTTACTGATACCTTTGATTTTTTTATTGCCATTTAAAATTCTGTCTACAATATCATATAATACATCAATGCGATTTCCATAATGTCCTACTTCATATCCCATTTCTTCAACCTCATTGATTGAAGGAGCAGTGTCATCAGTTATTCTTATCAGCGTTTTTGCTGTAAAAATACATATGTATAAATTAAAGTCAGTAAAGATGTTTTGTCTAATCATATCAATGTCTGTTTCAACAAATACAAATGTTTTTTCCTCTTCGATAGTATCAGTTACAAAATTATGATCAAAAAGTTGTCCCTGAACTTCGTATTTCTTATTGTCAATAAACCATGTGCCACCAAGAAGCATATCTTGTATTCCTAATTGATTATGTGGTGGGTTTTGTGGATTCATCAATGTTACAAAATCATTATCTTTTAAAAGAAGATTTATAATTATATTTTTATACTTTGATGCATTGTATAGATTGGATATCAGAATCACCTCCGTTATTCGATTATGGTTATTTCAAATTCTGTTAAAACTTTATCTACAATAATGATTTGCAGTAAAAAAGAAGATCCAATTAGATCTTCATTATCTAAAAATAGCTCCATTTTGTTTTCGTGTAGATTTATAGTGAATCCTGGGTCATTTACGATATTCCATTTAAAATTAATTTCTTCCCAACTAATAATATTGCCGTTTTTATCTGTGAAGTTTACAGTATAGGGGCGTTTGTATCCATTTTTTAGATAAGAATTTCCTGAAATTTCACCCCTTAAATCTGTCATTTCAGCGAAAGGCTGAGGAGTGGATGGGAGAGGAGTGTGAGAATTGTTATAGTTACAGATCCATACTTCCTGTCCGTTTTCCATAATAACTTTTTTGTCATCAATTTGATTAAAAGTGTCAAGTGACATCGTTATAATCATTGTGCCGCCATGCCCAGAATAATTGCTATCACTCAATTTGACTTTTCTGTTAGTAAGTTTATAAATATCAGGCTGTTCACTATCATCAAAATCAATAGGGAAGCGCATTTCACGTTTTAATTTCTTGGTTTCATTATCAATAGGTAATGTTAAGCCATACTGGTTATCTCCTATTGTAAGTGTGTTATTGCCTGTCAATCCATTGGAATATTTTGTAAAATCTTCGGCATAAGCCCATCGCTCGATAACTTTTCCGTCGGTATTTTGCCATCTTAATTGAAATTGACAAAGATTCATAGTTGCTTTTTCATAAATGCCATTTGTTCCTGGAAATCCCATAATAAGCCAATATCCATTTTCAAAGAAAATATACATTCCATCTTTTACCGTTCCACGAGGAAACAATCCTTTTCGCTGCATAGACTGTAATTGGGTATCTGCAACATTTCCCTGCATAATACAACGGATTTCTTTTTTTATTGATAAATCACTATTACATAATAGAACAGTAGTAGCAATATCTGTTTCTAAAGATTCTGCAAAAGCATCTTCTTTATAATCAAGAAAGCCTTGATTTTCATAGCCACCTAACATATTTGGTTTTGTTTTATTGCCAATAAGATACCATTCTTTCATTTGACACCTCCTGCTATGTATAAGCAGTAGGCTTTTGTTTTTCAACCATATCACTAGAATTCCAGGATATATATTCAAGATGAGCTTTTTCTGCTGTTTTACTATGCCCACCCCCATCAACAGACAAATCTTTCCCAGCGATTGATACTCTTTTATTCGTTAAAGATACTTGTCTTTCCTGATACATCTGCAACATGAATTGTGCCAGTGTATCTATAACATATTGATCAAGTTTAGAATCAAATTGCAATAATCCATCATCAAAATTCAATTTGTCCAATTCAACAAAATATCTGCCAACAGCTTTTTTTAACCACATTATTTCAAGTGATTCTGGCAAAATCTGTCTATCTGCAAAACTTGATTCAAAACTATCTATAACATCTTGTGCCGTTGTTATTTTTGCCATAACTCACCTCATATTTTATTAAATTTCAATAATTCTATGACCACAATACTCTTCACAAAAAGCATTTTTATTGTAATCATTGAATTTAAGAGATTTAATAGTATGTAACAGATAGAATTTCTCAGCACGTGTTACTACTTTCTTTTTGATATTATCCTCAAAAGATTTTTGTGTTTTTAATCCATAAATTCTTTTGATTTCATCCTGTGTTAAAAATTCCTGCTTATTGTCTTCTACGTCAAAGCTTAATTCGTTTCGTGTATAATCATCTTCAATATACCAAGTAGCATGACTTCCAACACCATCTACGCCAGTGATAAGGGTATTGGCGTTTTGTCCCTGAGCAATAATTTCTTCACGAGAAAGCAGGACTGTTCCCAATGCAGGAATAGTAATATCGCCAATACTTGTTTTTCTAGTAGAACCAGTAGTCCACGGTGCAATACTTCGCATAGTTACTTTTTTATCTAATCTGATTTCTTCGTTTTTTTCTTCAGCCATTTTTGCCTCCATAACAACTAATTTATTTTTTACAACTATTTGTTTTTGATTGTATTCCATAATTTTACAAGAGAATCTAAACGTTCTGATTTATAGAAAGTCCAATATTTTACATGCGTTTTTTGGTTTTCACCAACTGCAATATATTCTTCTTTCATAGAACGTAAAAATAAACTCATCCTTTTAGAATAACAATAGAAAATACAATTCATAATAATCACCATTTAACTAAAACAGGGGATAGAGCATTCTATCCCCCAATAAAAAAGAACCCTAATTACTCAGAAAGGGAATCCAAATTTGTATCATGTAACATTCCCACGCGATATTCTCCCCCTGATGCTACAAGTGCGCCCACTTCCAAATCATATCTGGTTAAAAGCTGACCAGTAGTAACATCATTGCCACTAAAGGAAGTTAAACCACCACGAGTAATAGAATAGATAGGAGATTGACCGCCAGTAGGGATTACATAACCAAGTCCTGCTGGAAGCATTGTATCAAAGTTATCTCCATCTTTATTAAGATGATATAAATCATAAGGGTTTGGAATTTCAGAGAGAGTACTTCCATTGTATACACCCATAAGTCCTGTATTATGGATTTCATTCATAACAGCTTCGGAAATTCCATTTACAGTAGGTGTTACACCGTTATATCCAGCAAATCCATTAAATTGAGAAATGAGTGCATAATCACCAGAAATGGTAGGCTTGCCAAAACGTCTAACTTTGCTGATTACATCATCGACCCCAGTCTTTGTCATGCCAGCACCTTCAAAGAAGTATTTTACACCCTTTGCATTCTTGATTGCATTGTAAATTGTTTCTACAACATATTTTGCAGCTTTATTTCTAATCTGAATACGAACCTGATCTTGTAGCTCGTTTTCATCACTCATATCGCCAAGAGCTGCCTTTCTATAATTTACAGCATAACCACCAGAAATAGTGGTTGTAGCAATAGGAACACGTTTCTTACGTAGCAAAGGGAAACGAACATCTTGACCAAGAGCTTGTTCATTTGCAGGAAGATTTGTGAAATCAAGAATCTCTACTTCACAGGACTCGTTGTAGCCAATAGGTTTATAATTACCATAGATTCCAAGCAGTTTAATTTCCTTTAAAAGAATTGGCTGCATTGCGAAACGTCTAATTTCGTTTAATTCAGAAATAGCATTCAAATCACCAGTAGATGCTTTGGAATTAAGTTCTTTGATATATTTAGCAGCAACGTCTGCCTTCTTGCCATAAGGTTCTAAGTCCTTTCCTTCTGTCATAGCAGAGAAAATTTCAACAACGGCAGATTTACCATTTACTTTACCACTTGCAAAGTTAGCATCTTTGTGTTCATTATTCAATTCAATAATATAAGACATATATTATGTACCTCCTCTAATTATTCAGTTTTTGTAATAGATGCAGTAGAACCTGTAACTTTTACCAATGCACCAAGTTTATTTCCAATAATTTCAGTAATTGTAAAACAGCCAACTGTATCGCCAACAGCAAAAGTATCTGGAAGTGGATATCCATATACTTCAAGTTCTCCTACAACCTTTGCAGGATCAAGAACACGCACATGAGAGCCAGCGGGAATTTTATATTTATCCATATATTCATCATCGCCAACTTCAACCTGCATAATAATTTTCTTACCAGAATCACTGGCAGTAAATTTCCCACTTGACACATCACCAAATGCACCATTCATAACTTCCTTATCTACAACAGCATCCTCAAATGGATAGTTTCCATGTTCAATTTGACCAATAGTCCTGAACTTAAACATTAATTTTTCCTCCTAAAATTTTCTTAAAATATATTGGTATCTTCTTCATTGTCTTTGTCCTGTATTTCAGAAAAAATATCAATTACTTCATTGTCCTTATTTTCTTTTGCAGAATTTTGTTCCGCTATCCTTGCCTCAGCATCCGCTTTCTTTTGCTTTTCAACAATATTCATACAAATTTTAGACTTAATAGAATTGATTTCAGCAGTAGCATTATTCAATTCATCTTTCTTTTCACAGGTGTTTAAATTTGCTTTTAATTTGTCAATATCGTCTTTGGCAACTGCTTTTTCCTCATCATTAAATTTGCTAATAGTAGATTCTAATTCACCAAGTTTTTCTGCTACCTTTGCCTTTACAAGTTCCTTTTCAAGTAGTTCTCTTTCAGCCCAATATGTTTCGTGATCTTCTTTTAGCTTCTTTAATGCACCTTGTAACTGTTCAATAGAAGCATTAAGTTCTACAATTTTCTCTTCCTTTTCTGCAATAACAGAATCCTTTTCACTAATTGTAAAGTTGAGTTCATTAATTTTTGCAATAAACTCTTCATTTTTACTATTTGTTTCAGAAATAGTAGACTGAATTAATTCTTTTAATTCCTTTTCATTCAAAGTTTTGTCCTCCTTATTTGTTTCTGAGTTATTTAATTCCAATAGAGTAGAAGATGTGTCTGCTGGATTTATAACCATATCCCAACCAGAATGGATATATTCTGTTGGAATCCTGCCTTTTTCTAACCAACCTTTTTTGTAAACAATCGCATCATTATTATCAGTTCTGTAAATCTCAATACTTCCATCTACAGAATTACCATTACTTAATTGAGTCTCTAATGATTGTATAAATGGCTGATATGCCATTTCATCAAGATATCCATCACCACATACACATCGTTTGGTTTCACCATTTAATGTAATATCTGCTATATATCCATTTGTGAAATGCCCGATTGTTGTAGCATTATTAAATAAAGGAAGTCCATCATCACTTACACCAGTATCACCATGAGCCAAAATCATAGTTCTTTCATCATCAATAAATTCGACCCTGACACTCATATCTTTAATACTATCAAGTGCTTGAGAAGCGTATTCTTCCAAAAAGGTTATTCCATTTTTGTTATATTTAGTTCCAACGTCATCAACTACACTTTCAGGAGGTTGTAACTCATATAGGCTTGCTTTAAATGGTCTGCGACCGGTTTTATGCTTTTTTGAAGATAATTCAAAAATAGGCATTGTTATATACCTCCTAAAATTTTGTATAATAAAAGAGGCCTATAAATATAAGCCTCCGATTATTATTGAAATATGTTATTTGTCGCTAGGACTTGGGATTGCATTTCCATTATTGTTTTGAGACTTTAATGTATTTTCAGATGGATTATCTGTTTTAGGTCTGCCACCAACATTATCTTTACTAGATATTGTATAGCTGGTTTGGTGTGGCAGATATTTTTTAAATAAACCATCTTCAATCTCTGAATCCATTACATTCATATAAATATCTGGATCAACACCTGTGCTTGCAATTAAAAATGTGATAGATCCACTAGCTTCTGAATATAATGTTTTCATCATTTCAAAAAATTCTTTTCTATTTACAAAAGAAGTAGGAAAGTAGTAGATATCCACTTTGTTTTTTGGCTCATTGATAATATTTTTATTGATTACATGAACTAATTCATTTTTCTATTCACAAGCCCATGTATAAAGCTGTGCCGTTATCATCTCCAAGTTAGAAGTAGAACCAGCAAACGTACCAGTAGACATTGCACCAATCAATGAAGCACAAATACCCAAATCAACCGCAATATCATTGTTCATATCAGATTCATTTTTGTTGTCGAAAATATCTGTAGAAACATCTATTAAATCTAATTTTGTACCAGCCGCCAAAGACATAAAACTTACGCCACCACGACTATTTTTATGTAAAACTGCATCCTTTACAGCATTATGCTGATCTTCCTGCTGTTTCTTAGTCAATGTGGAACCAGTACCTTGTTTATTCTCTGGAAACACCTCATAAATAACACGATTATTTAATTCATCAAGAACATTTCTCTTAGTGTCAATAAAGTAATCCTTATATAATACATCTGACAATGCTGCTATAATAAGGCTTCTTCCCCAAGCCTCAACATTTTTACATTTGATTTTTCTGCACATTGTCCTATCAGGATTTAGAACCAACCAGTCACCCGATGTATCAGTATTCTTTTTCTGATTGTATCCATCAACAATTTCTTTTGGATATTTCCTTAATTTCCTGTTTAAATCTTCACCAGTGAAATCATCAAAGTATCTCAAATTAAATGCCAACACAAAACGTCCATTTTTCTTACCAACAATTTTTGTATATTGCCAAGGCAGAGTAATGATAGAAGCATTCAAACCAAAATCATTGATTTCTACTATATTTTCGACATCATAATCAGTCATAAATTTTTTACGGTCTACAGACTTTTCCGTGGTTTCAAAATAGTAGAAAGCTATACCATCTAACATTTCTGTAAATAAAGCATCACGAATAAAAGCCTTGTCATCAATTGTATCCAATGTTGACTTCATCAAATCTTTGTTTATTTTTGCTTTCTGCGTTTTACTTTTACAAGTAATGATTCTATCAAGAGTCAGAAGTGCAGTCATATAATCTATAGAATTACTTACGATACCATTCTTGCCATATACAAATTCAGACAATCGAATTGCTGTTTCGTGATTTCCAATAGGATTTCTTAGAACAGAGTCAATTTCTTCTTTTGTAAAATAATCATATACGCCACAGTTAAAAATTGATTCAAATAAGTAATGATACGAATATGAGTTAAACTCATAATCAATAGAATTGTTTTGTGAAATAGTATTATTTGTTTCTACCACAGGCGGGGCAGTAGTAGATTTATTTTTAGGAGGGCACCCCCTCTTGCGTTTTACTTCTTCAGGCATGTGCCGTCTCCTTTCGCTAATTTATCAAAACTGAGTATTCATAATCTGATGATGAAGCAAGCATATCTAATTCCAATTGATCAATAAAATGTGAACCATAAGAACAGCTTGTGTATCTATCTTTTCTGTTTTTTCCTTTTTCCTGAATTTTTATTATGCCTGTCTGCGGCATTTTTTTATATTGAAGTTCTGCACATTCACTAATCATTGCCTGTGTTTCAAGAAATGGTCTTTCAAATTCAACCTGTTTTTCAACATCAATTTCTTCAATATACTCTTTATTGTTTTGCAAAATTTCTTCTTTTGCAGTATTAAAATTAACTAAGAAATCAATCTTGTTTTCAACAAGATTTTTTCTGAAAGCTATAGCAATATCACTATTTAATATTTGTGTTGCATTTATTGCATATATACATTTTTTAGCACCAGGATCAATACACACCTTTGCATAGTCTTCATTATTCATACAACAAAGAGGAGAATATTCAACACCACGTTCTTCATCATATAATACTTTTTCAAGTGCATAAAGCACCTGTAAGCCACCATTCCTAGTGTCAATAATAATAAAATCAGATTCAAAGTCTTCATATAATTGCCTGATTCTAATTGCCTGTTTTGTAGTATCGCCAATTTGGTTCGATTCAATATAGGGATATTGTCGTCTATATCCCTGCCTTATTTCTATTGAACCATTATTGGTTTCATATGTAATATTTTCTGGAATGGCACGAATACAACTGTATACAGAGTTGTCATTTTTTTCACCTGCCACAAATGCAATATCATTTGATATTACTCTTATTTCGTTATCTTGTTTTGGAATCGCATATTTGTTTTTTCTATTATTTTTAAAATCCAATATATTTCTTGGATAAAATACATGTTTAGATACCTGCCTGTTCATAAGCATTTTATATGTGAAATAAGAAGAAAGAGAATCTTTGACTTTAAGATTTAAAAATTCTGTTTTCCATGTAACAGGATCTTGTTTTTTCTTTTCGCGTTTCATTTGCTTCATTGTTTTTAAATGATGTTTTAAAGTAATGCTTTCATCAAATGTAAGCAAAACAGAGCCATCATTTTTTAGCATTCCAGTAAATGCTTGGTCAACAATTCCCCACATCCAGTTACCATCATCAATCCAGCTACTAGAAATGTAGATATCAACAGGATTTTCTTGCAGTATAGGAATATCACCATATAATTTATTTCCTATATTTTTTCGCATATAAGGTCTGTTTCTAACTGTTTGAAAGGGAGAGATAACAGAATCTTCAATTTTTTTGTCAATTTGTCGAAATTCTTCTCTACAGCTTGCATGACTACGATTTCCCCTAGCATTGTCATTTGCTGTATATACAATTATTTTTGAAGTATTACGAAATTTTACATAGGTATCATTTACACTTGTGCTGACTTTTTCTATCTCAGCAGCTAATGGTTTCGACCATTGCATTAGCTCATCCTGAATTTTTGTGCTCACCATCAACTTACTTTGACCTTTAGTAGCGCTGCCTATAACAAGCAATGTTCCAGGATAAAGAATACATCTACAACAAGCATAAAGAGCAATAATAAAAGATTTCGCATCATTTCGACTTGCAATCATACATATAAAATTAGATATCCCCATTTTATATATTGCTATTTGCTGATAAGGATAAAGGGATAATTTTAAATAATCTCTCACAAATAAGTGTAAATTTCTACGCCAAAAGGAACACCAAGCCATTACATGTAGAACATTATTTTGATTACTAAGATAATGAGTAGATGGGAAGCTTTTATATAATGATAGTTGATTTTCGTCTGCTGGGGTTTGATTACTCGTCGTTTTCATCATCTTCACCATCAGAAACAAAAAATTCTTTATCTCTTACATTTTTATCAAACATAAGATTTTCCATAGACCTACATATGTGGCGGTCATAATAATCACCTAATTCATCCCAATCCTCGTATAATTTTTTATCTTTGTAAAATTCTTCTGGCGTAAATTCAGAAATCGTTGCCAAAGTTACACCAAATGTTTCATTATTACTATTATCCCTTTCCTCTATTGTTCTTAATCCAGCCTGCTTAAATGTTTTTGCATATTGATCTGCCAGTTTTACATATTTATCTGAATCACCATCTTTCAACGCTCTAATCATAAGCATATTTAAATTACATAAAGACTTTATAAATATCTCTTGATTATTATCAGCATTTGGATTATTCTTTTTTAGCATACGATAATGCTCGTCAAGATTTTTATAATCAGCCTCAGCAAAGCCAACACCCCATCTGTCAACAGCAGAGGCAGTAATGGTAGATTCTTCTGATTTTGCCTGTTCACGAGAAGTAACAATATCGTCCTGTTTCATTTCATAATTATATTTCAATGTATCAAAGTAAGTTTTTCTGTTTCCGACATTCAAATTCTTTTTAGCAGCATAATGACTAATTCGAGATCTATCACTAGATATTTCCCTTGCACATTTCAAAGGTTTAATATATATACCCAGTCTACCTGCTGACAAAAATGTTCAATAGCGTGTTCTTCGTTATTTGAATAAAATGAGGTAAGTGAAACAAAATAACGGTCAGTGCATTCTTTGCACCAAGGCAAAAATCCATCGTTGGCTTGAAAGAGGGGGCTGTTTGATTTTTGAAAATTGTGTTTTTGCTGTCCACTAAATCCTTTCCCACAACATGAACATTTATATTTGTGTTTATTAGGGTCAAATTGTTCCGCAGATCTTGGTATCCTAATATCAACAGTAATATCTATCTTTTTTGGTGAGTTCATTGACTCACGAATAAGTTCTTCTTTGGTTAATTTATTTTGAGCCAAATGCTCACCATCCTTTCACTTTCAAAGTTATTTGTTCAATTAAAAAAGACAGCCTAATGACTGTCTAAAATCTGAATAGCAGGACTCGAACATGCAACATCTAATTTTTTCAAAAGAAATGAACTATCAATTGTCTAAAATACTTACGGAAAACAATAAACACTATTGGAGGAATACAATTCTTGCATCGCTTATAGTTGGGACAATAATGTTTATCTTAGGTCTGTTTTCTACAGAGGTAAAAGAACTATTATTATCAGTGCTATAATTAGTGCAACAATTCCACCCAATAAAGCTGGGTTGATTTTATAAATTCCACCATCGTTTGGGAAAGGGTATTCCCACCATTTATATTTTTTAACTTTAATCACGCTCCTTTGTGTCAATAAAACAATTCATTCAAAGCAGAAGAGGGTAGTAAAACTACCCTTAATTTGCTTTATTGTTAAGTAATTCTTCAATATCAACATCATTTTCTTTGCATAAGGATATTGCTGTGCTAATAGCATTTGCCAATTCTGAGTCATCAATCATATCTAATGTTTTAGGCTTTGTTTTCTTTTCTGTTATGTTAAGATAATTTGTAATTCTTGAATTAAGATTAATGCCATATTTATATAAAAGTTCCTTTTTGAAATTGTTCCATGCTTTTCCAAAATCTCCAACAGATGAAGCATATGCTCTTACCAAAGAATTTATTAATGGTCTATCAGCCCACTTAAGATTCTTTTGTATTAACAAATCATTTTCGTTAGTTAGAGAAATAATTTTCTTCTGTTTTTCTTCAATATTTACAAGTAATCCTTTGACTAGCGATTTCTGTTTATCTGGAATATCTGAAAAATATGTATTTACCATTAGGTCAACATTATTAATATAACCACCTGTTTTGCGAATTGTTGGTAAAACTTCATCAAATACCCAGGATTCAAATTTTTCAGCAGACGAAAGTTTAGACTTCATAATGAGCCTGTAGACATCCCCTTCTGGTATAAAATTTACATCCTGAATTTTTCCACTAATAGGGATACCCTGTTTTAGGGTAGCCCTACAATGCGTTGAAATTGCATTGTTTGGCTTAATATATCCCAATGCCTTTGCAACATCATTCGCATAGAAATAAGGTTTGTCATTAATTAACAATGTTCTGATTTCTCCAAATTCCTCATTCTTAAAAATCTCAAGTTCATTCTTCATAAATTTTTTCCTTTCTTCGCATTATAGTAGCGAAACACTAAAAAATTTGTTTTATGTTATTTGCCGATAACATTGATCGTTATCTGATGTGGAACAGTTGCGGCAACAACCATTCCTGAAAGAAAAAATCATATGATAAATGAAAACTTCTTTTGGGACGTAACTATCCCACATCAAATAACGATGTCTAAATACTTATTCTCTTTTATTTTTTAGAACAACATAAAAAGAGCCATGATATTTCACATGACTCTTTCACAAAATCTTATTAAATTTTCCAAATGAAATGCTTATTTTAAATTTTCCTCTTGACAAAATAGAAAATCGTGCTATTCTATAATGACTTATATTTAATTTCAGGAGGAAATCAGAATGCACGATTTTGTATATATAACCAGAAAGTCAGCAAAACCAGTCAGAGATGAGCTGATCCAAATCATCCACGAAGTACAAGACCTAGTAGAAGATTACTTCACTTTTCAATTCAGACCTGTTGGAAGTTCAAGTATGAACATGATCACATTTGACAGAAAATCCAATATAGGTTTTGACTTCGATTTTGATCTAGAGATTAATGACGACGATGAAAATTATAGCCCAGATGCAATTCGCAACATCATGCGAAACGCAATAAACCGAATTGCACCCAAGTATGGTTATGAACACTGCGAAGATTCCACCAGAGTATTGACCATCAAAAAAGTAAATACATTTACCAGCACAATTTTACATAGCTGTGATTTTGCTCTTGTATATAATTGTGGCAATGGGAAAAAACAATATATAAGATTTAATAAGAAAAATGGTAATTATACTTGGGAATATCAAGGCAAAGGTTTTAAGAACTTAGATAATAAAATTATATGGCTAAAACATAATGGTCATTGGGGAGAATTACAGGATTACTATATTGATAAGAAAAATCTTAATAACAATCCTGATAAGCATTCTCGCTCCATTTTTGCTGAAGCCATTAATGAGATGTACCAGAAAAAGAAAAATTAACACAAAAAGAGTCGTCAAAACTGGCAAATCTATCTTTCCTGATTAATTGGCTGTATACCTTCTTTTCTGGAATTATGCGTCTGATTTTGATTTTCAGGCGTAACCTTTTGAGTTATACTATTGAATTTATCATGATTTTTTTGTTCTTGAATCTGTTCCTGAGTTTTCTTATCCATATTTTCACCTCAAGAATAGTATTCGTAGTTTACTTTAAATTTATACTTTATAAAGATAGTTTCAAATGTGACTATTGGGATTTGAACCCAAGACCTTACGATTAAAAGTCGTATGCTCTACCAGACTAAGCTACAGTCACTAAATAGAAGAGTAGTGGTAGCTACTCTTCATTAAATTTAAAATTATTGTTCTGCATCAGAGTTAAAAATCATATCAAGATCGTAATCTTCGATAGATATAGGAATGATTTGCTTCCTATTATATGTATCCAAAAGGCTGATATATTTCTCTTCAAATTTCTGTTTATCGCTCTCTGAGTAGTTCACAGTTTGGGTTTCACCTGTAGGCTCGTATGAAATTACTTCCTTAACTTCATTGGTTTCTTCATCTGTAACTTCTGTTTTGATTTCTTTCATCACAGGTTCTTTCACAGTAAGAAATTTAAAAAGCTTATTGTCGCGTTCATTTTGTACTAAAATTGCATATCTCATAAATTATATCCTCCTCTTAAATAATTTCTTCAACAGTGCCTTCAATATTTGCAGCGTTTTGCTCTCTGGCTGCATCTACAAGTCTGTGAATTTCGCTTTTAACTTTATCAATCCAGATAAGTGCTTTTGCCTTGCTCAGAATTTCAACATTTGTAATAGAAGAAGTCAACTCTTTGCCAGATATCTTATTACTGTCCAATTTCAATTCCAAATTTAGATCTTCGTCAACAACAAAAGACCTGTCGATAAGACCAATCTTAACTGTTTCACCATCAGGATCATCATCAGCTACAATTGCTGGCATTCCATTTGTTACTTTGATTTTTGCAGAGAAATCAATGTCCCCATATCTAAGTAATTTGGTATAATCATGTAAAGCCTCCTTCGTTTCATCACTAATGTCAGTACATTGAATAGTTGCGACAATAATGCCGCCATCAATATCAATATTTGTGGTTAGTTGCATTTGTTATTCCTCCTTCATTATTGTAAAGTGTTATAAAGTTTTGTGAGTCCTATTATGAAATTTCTTAGCGTTTCCTTATTAACAGCACATTGTAACTGAGGAATATCTGCTAGGACAGTATCACGGACTATTAAGTTCATTACATTTAAATTTTCATCTATCATCATTTCGGCTTTTGTTTGATCGCCCAGTAATAGTTCTACGGATTCAATAGTCTGACCAGAATCTTTAGAAACTGTACGTACTTGACCTAATTGTAGCTGAAAATCATCTAAATTTAACTGCGGCATAATATCACCACCTTAATTTTATAGAAAAATGGGAGAGTATGAAACTCCCTTGAATTGTGCATGAATTTTTAAGGTATTTATATCTACAACATTTCGTAAACTCCACAATTGGAGAGTAGATACTCACACGAATTACTTTTTAAATATTTTATTTGGAAATTTTTACATAAGTTTTATATTGCGGTTTTTCTACACTTTCTGCGACATTATTCAATTGACAATATATGGGATATTTTGTAGAATATATTTGGGTACTACCTAAGTACGGTAGGACGGTTGTCTTTCACCAGAGAGTATAAGCTCTGTTTACATAGAAACCCTTTGAGGAATCTATGAAAGGAGGGCTTATTGCATATGATAACTTTAGAAACGATATATTATATTGTAGTAATCGCAAGCATTATCTGTGGAGCTGCATATAAAATTGGATACGAACATGGTAAAAATGCAAGAAAATAACCGCCCTCGCCAAAGGAATGCGGTTATTTTCTGGTTCTTACTAGAATTTAATTAAATTTCAAGGCAACCGTTCTGCATTATAGGTAGTGCCTTTTTGAATAGATGCCTTTTGTGACTGCCATTCGCCCAAGTCCAGTTATTAATGTGTTAAGGTTCTTTTCTATTAGCCATTCATGAATTTGGCTCAACTGTATAACAGATAATTGCTTAGTTCATACAGAATCTCTTTCTATACTCATTATCTTATATTAATTCACCTATATTGTCAAGAAGCATATTCGCATAAAAGTCTTTATAACGTCATATATCTCTTTATATTTTATACATTGTAATAGAATGTATATTTGAAATTGAAATTCTATATTGACTAAAATGTAAATTTATCTTTATTGTCTTTAACCTTTTTCTTATTAACAGTTAAATAATGCTTAACAGTGGTTTCAGTAGATTCGTGATGTAAAAGTTCAGCAATATCTTGAATATCCATACCTAATTCCTTCAATATATTACTACCTGAGTGACGGAGGTCATGATTGTGAAGTGTTGGAATACCAATCATTTCTCCAGCTTTTTTACACCAGTCATTAAGAGTACCATTATTTATACATTCTTCCTCTGTTATATAAGGTGTGTACCATACCCATCCAAAGTCATTGACTCCTTTTTTTTCTCGTTCTAATTTCATTTTTCTCAAAAGTTCTTCTACTTCTTTTGAAAAATATAAATCAACAATTTTACCTTCTTTTTCAAGAACATCTGTACATGTTCTTTCATCTAAATCAATTTGTTCCCATCTTAAATGTGCCATAGCATTAACTCTCGCCATAGTAGATAATCCAAAGAAAATATATGTTTGAAGCTGAGTATCTCCACATTCTAATAGTTTTTCTCTTAGTCTGTTAACTTGATCCACGCTTAAAAATGTTTGCTTTATGACAGGCTGTCCCTGCTTTGGACGTTCAAGAAACTCGGTAGGAGATTCTTTTATTAACTTCTTTTTTCTCAAGAATTTATAGAAAGCGGAGATAGAAGACATAATACGTCTTTGCCTTGCTACATTATTCCCCTCTTGCTTTCTAAAATAGAAATACTCATTCAAATCATCATCTGTTGCTTCTAAAACAGATAGATTAAATTGATTGTCATACATATAAACAAACCATTGATATAAATCAGATGTGTATTGTTTTATACTGTTGGGAGATAAATCGCGAATTGACATATCTATTTGGTACTTCTGAAATAATTTTAAAGTTTCAGGATTTGTATGTTCAATCTTTTCTTTATCATATAAACAAATTCGTTTACTACGTTCTGCCATCTGTTTTTCACTTCCTTCCGTTCAAAAAGTAACCAGTCTCATCACTGGTAGGCGTGCTACATTTCACTGCACACATATCTCTATAGTTATTACTTATGTAATTCGTCTAATTCCTTTAAAATTTCTCTAACTTCTAATTCATAAATTTTACACAACAAGTATACAAATCATCTATATATCCAAATTTTTCAGTATAACGAATTGTTGTAAGTTGATCTTTCTTCTTTATCTGTTTTTCATTATAATTTTCACATTTCATTTTTAAATCTGTATGAAAATTTTCACGAAAACATTTATACAATTCATTATATCTATTAGCATATCCGCCTTGGGATTTTTTACAAATTCGATTAATAATATCAGGTTTCTCATATAAAGGAATATTCTCTGTAAGTCCGTTAATAACTGTTTGTTTATGATTATTTTCTTCAATCAGTTTTTCGTTTTCTTCAACTTTTTCGAGTAATTGAACCAATGCTTCTTTATATGTAGTGGGGAGTTTATATGGATTTTTAAGTTCCTGTTCCATTTCATCAAAACGTTTTACATATTTGGCAGTAAATAAAACACCTTTTTCTCCAGTAAACTTATTAGCAAGAAAGTTACAACCAAGTTTTGTAACAAGATAACAAGGCATTTCTTTATTTTGTTCAGATGTATAGGAAGATTTTATGAAATAATCGGAAACCACCAAATGGTTGTCTCTTAAAATTTCTATATACCCTCGTTCATGCTCTCCATTCTTCTTAGTTCTGCCATCAAGTTTTCTTAATACCTTCCAATGCTCAATTTCCATCATTTCAGCAATTTCAAGTGTTGTAATAACGTTTTGTCTTTTCTTTAAAATTTCATTCATTATCTTTTCTCCTTTTATTCAAAAATATTATTTTCAGTAAAAGGAGAGTGGTGAGTAATTATTTCACAAGTCTCTCCATTGTTGGTGTGGTAGGAGCATACCCTACACATGCGTACCACCAATGAAGGTAGAGATAAGGAATATCCTTATAATTCTCTTTATCTGTCTAACTGACAGACCATAAAATTATTTGCATTATATACTTCTCCAAACAAAAAAGACTCACACTCAATTTTTAGAGTGCAAGCCTTATCTTATAAACTGATATTTAATTTAAAAGTGAACCACTAATCAGTTAAAGCTAATGTGACTTTTGGATAGTCGTTTTAAAAATTACCATAATTGATTATATATAAATCTTAACTGATTTTTACATTTTTCTACAGAATCATTTACAGAAACTCTCACCCTGTCAATTGATTTTATTTCGCCAGGTTTCATTAGTTCTATTGGTTTAGATTCATAAGAAGATATCCTTCCAGAACCAAGAAAATCATCAAGCAAAAATAAATGATTATCAGGATTTTGTGTACTTAAAAGGTTACGATGCCGTGAAAGAATGTCATATATTTTTTTTGGGTATATTTTAGTTTGTTGGTTTGGTTCATTTCTGGCATCTTTTACTGTGGACCATCCGCAGTGAGTTAATACCATCATTTGAATTTTGGGGATATTCATATCATTCTCTGGTAAGTACTTTCTAAATTCGCTTTGTGGGGTTGACAGCGTATTGAGAAGCAGTTCCAAAGATTTTATGGACTGCTGATCTATTCTTACAGGGACAACAGGCGCATCAGCAGCATACCACGCTAATTGTGTTGCTCCCGCAAAGAAAGGTGAAGTATCAATAATGCATTTATCTAAATTGTCTTCAGTTAATTCTCTATCTATTTCTGTTTTTAATGAGTAAAGAATGCTTTTTAATGCTTCATTTTTTAAATTATTGGACAATCCAGATGTTTGGTTAATTGCTGTAATTAATTGTGAAGGAAGCAAATACAGTTCTTCTGTAGAAGGAATGTAATAATTGTTTTTTCCAGAAAAATATTCATTTGTTGCTCCTATATAAAAAGCAGTATGTGTTGCTTTGCCTAATCCTGGAACAAGATAAGGAAGTATCATATCCCTGACATTAACTGTCTTTGAAGAATAATAGTTTTCGTCATAAAAATAAGACAGTTTTCCCTGTGGACAGGTATCAACTGCCAACAAATTATTTGCCAAATAGCTGAGATTAAAGGAAAGAGTAGTCTTACCAATACCACCGCGCAAATTACACATAGCATATGTTTTATATTTTGGAAGTGAGATATTTTCAGCAGTTCCATTTGCAATATCATATTGCCGTTCTATTATATTATTCAAATACATTAGTTAACCTCCATAAATTAGATTTACGTATTAGTGCAATTATTGTAAATCTAACTATGCACTATGTATAAGTTTGTGTCAATTATTTTCTTTGATATAGAAAAATTATATGTTATTAATGGGTGTATATAAAACATCTGTTAACCCATCTTCTATATCAAAAATGAAAGTTCTACATTGGCGTTTGCTTCCAAATCCCTTATTTACACTCCAGTCGCTTTTTGCTGATATAGTTGGCAATCGTTGTATACGCATATTGTATTCTTCCGTTAAAACCTGTTCTGTATGTAAATGCTGTAAGAAAACCTCTGTAGTGTCAATGTCACTCCAATATTTTCTCGCTTCATCTGCAATTAATCTTGGAAGCGTTTTAATATTTCCATCATGTGCAAATGCAAATAATGTCCTACCAAACTTTACATATTTTCTTGGAAGTGGAGAGTAGTCAACGGTAACATTTTCGTGATTTTTAAACCAAGCATCTATAAATTTTGCGAGTTTGTAACCAGATAATTCGTCATGGTTTCCGCTAATATATATAACATCAATTGGTGCTTTTTGTTTTAAAATCTCTACTGCCTTAATCGTCATTGCATATAATTTTTCGATTGCGTCAAAGTATAATAAATCACTGTCTTGAGGAGTTCCTTTAGTAGTGGAACCTGAAAGGTTGTCGCCATTTAACATATCTCCTCCGATACAGAAAATAATTTTATTAAACTGATATTTTTCAACTCTTGAAAGAATATCTGAAATAACATAGAAAAATAATTTTTCTGCAATTTCACAATTATATTCATTACCTGTAGAAAACATAGTTGCCTGTAAATTTAAATGCAAATCTGCTATATCAATCAACAAACATTTATTTCCTTTTAGATATTCATTAGATGTCTTAATAACTGGAAGTGAATATTTTCTGTCAAGTTTATCAAACCATTCATTAATCCTATCATAGTCAATAGTTTGTTCTTTTGGTTTTACAACAATCTTACTGGAATACAATTCCTGTATCCCATCCTGTTTACTATAAACATTCCAGATATTATTTTTTGCAGAAACAAGTTCCCATTCTCTTATATCAAATCCATGCGCTTTTAATAGACTAATAGGATTTTTCAACTCGTCTTCTTTAATAGAAATAAGTTTATCGCTTGTATAGGTTCCGTCTTTATTAATAGATTGTTCTGATTTATATGAAGATTTTGCTTTTTCAATGTCTGAGATAGAAGACGATACAGATTTATTTTTGAAATATTCGGAAACAAATACGCTTCCAAATACAGACGAACTTGATGCTTTTCGTATTGTATCTTTTGCAATTGGCAAGTGATATTTATCAATAATATCTACCCAATCCAAATCTATCTTACCAAACACTTTATTTGAAATATCTTCTAAACATTGTTCATATGTTTCGGCATTTAAACCATATTTTTGTAGTTCTTCCTCAAAATTTAACAGAATTACCACCTACTTTCTATTCGTCTTCTGATGGCAATTCAATAGAAATCTTAACATCAATTGTTTCTAAACTTTCTGGTATCTGTTCAACAACCTGTGCAGTTACATCACCTGTTTCATCTACAAATGGTAAATCTTTTATAATAGCACCTTTAACTATAATATTTCTTTTCGGAGCAGTGATGCTTCCTTTTGTTTCCTTTATATTTACCATAAATAAAATCTTCCTTTCATTCATACATTTTATTTTTATATTTTCAAACACTTAATTTACTAATGGTAGGCTGTTATCGGAGAGCCTTACTACGGAGGACTGTTTATATTAAACAGTCAAAATTGGGGATCAGGGACTCGAACCCTGGACAAACACGCTTTATAAGAACGCTGCTCTAACCAACTGAGCCAATCCCCAAGAGTACAAATGACGATACTACTAAAAGAGCAGCACCACCATCTGTATAAGAAGTGAAGAATAAAGATTATGAAATAAAAAGTTTTTAATATCAGAACCGCCATGATTAGTTTGAGCGATGGAATCTTATGGATATATTAAACTACTATTAGAAGTATAAATATCCACATATATTTACCAACACAACTATTAAAGTTCACATTTATGGCTGTGTACACCACATACAATTTTATTCTCGCTAAGTATGATAAAAGCGATAAATCATTGTTCTGCTTTAATTTATTTAACAGGACAGCGGCTGCAAATCCTGTAGTTGACAAGTTAGAAGATAAATTTCAAAGATTCTGAACTTTTAAAATTGTGTCTTCTTGTTTATATAATTCATTTAGTTCTTTCTGAATTTTTATCCGCTTACCTAGATTATTATAATTCATATTGTATTTATGGGTACACCACTCAAGATTAAATACAACATTATTTAATGGGTTTTCATCTTTATGATTAATTTCTGGAAGATTGTTTGGATTGTCAATAAATGCTCCTGCTACTAATCTATGTACTAAATAATTTCTCGATTTTCCATCTTTGCTTAATTGGACAAACAAATATCCTTTTTTAATCATATGATGTTTTAAAAACCTGTTATTTCGTAATGAGATAACATTTCCTAGATTGCTAATTTTATATAGATTTTCATACCCTGAAATTGGTTTCCAAATTTCTTTCATGGATAATTTACTCCTTATTCCTATACACATAAAGAAAAACGGGCATACAATCTAAAAACTTTGATTTTACAATACTTTCAAGCATTTTCTATTTTCCTAAATTTTTCTTTATAATATTTTTTGTTTTGTATGTTTTTCTTCTCTTTTGCACATTTAATACAATAAAGACATTTATTATTTGTTTTCTTAATTAATCTTTCACATTCTGTACACCTAATAAATTCCCCATCACCGATATAATTCAAATATTCATATCCAAGTTCTCTAAAATCACCTACATTAAAAACATGTTCTCCATCCATTTCAACAAAATTTACTCGAATATTCAAATTATCATTTTTATTTGAAAAAGAAATCAACCCAGTTTTCTCAAGATCATTCAAATATAAGAACTTATCATTTCGATACTTCACAGATACACGTGCTACTCTAAATATTTCTTTAATATCTGCATTAATCCAATTATTGTTATTTTCGGAAATACAATTATATAATTTGGCGTAGCATAACATAGTAAATAACAATTTTTGATATTTCAAATCATCTATATCAGAAATTTTATCTAATTCTTGCTGTGTAACACCAATACAATCTAATTCTCTTAATGAATATTTATTAGCCTTTTTAGATATATCTTCAATAATATCTTCCCATAAAGCAGAATTATAATTTTTATAACTATTCTCCATAAACTCATTCAGCTTACTAAAAGTCTGTTCTTTATCCAAATTTTTTTTGATTCTATAGTATTTTCCCAAAAGAAAGAGTGTAGAAGTTGGTTTATTCCCAACTTCTCCTTTTTCAATAATATATTCAGCCTGTTTTACTTCATTCAATACAATTGACATTCACAATCCTCCGTTTCAGCAATATTAATCATAACTTTTATTTCAGTGGTGTTCATACGAAAATGCAATCCATTAAATTCAATTTTTCCATCTTTATCTAATGTTGGATACGAAACTATATAATTATTTCTTTTCAATAAATTCTGAATAAATGTTTCACCACAAACATCCCACGCAAATTGCTTACTGTACTTTGACTTTAAATAACATAAATCTAATACAATATTACATAATATATCTTCACTAGGACATCGTTCTAAACATTGCCTTTTGAATTCCTCTCTGAAAATATACTTTTGCATCTGCCTATCTTCGGATTTAATTCTTTCAGATTTAGCATATTGCATATAACTAGATACCTCACGTGTATACCGATCATAAATCTTTTTTATTTGTGTATATAGATGTTTTGAGTATTCAGCATTACTTTTTAAAATGGAATAATCAAATGCATCAGATTCACAAGACTTTAAATTATCAAAAGTATTTTCAATTTTCCAACAAATTTTATTTATGGTACATGGAGCAATACCAAGCGGTAATCTTTGATAGTAGTAGTAAATGAATTTTTCTTCTTCTGGTGTTTTATTCACTTTAGCAAATAATTCATCTAATGTAATTCTAAAACGCATAATACACTTTTCGTTATTTGTTTTAATATATGTGTTCATTTTAGATTTTTCTGCTGGATATATGTATTGCATAAAATATGGTTTCTTATCAGCTATAAGTTTTCTGTTAAACCAATTTTCTTTTTTGTCGGCTGAAGTTTTCGCTTTGCTAATTTTGTTGGAAATCCAATTATACCATTTATCAGGCATTTCCTTAGCTTCAATTCCTTTGGTTTCATCAATTTGATTCTGTTGGTAAAGTTGACCACATTTGATGCGATAATCTAACATTCTATATTCGCGGCTATCTTTTTCATATCTTGCTTGTACTTCAAACATGGAGGTGATTTTGTTAGTAACTTCTCCAACAGCATTTCCAAAACTGTTAATATTTGACTGCATAATGTCATCTTCGGTAGGAATACATTTTGGAGCTTTGCGTTGTACACATACAATAGCAGGTAATTCAATGGTATTATTTACCAATAAAGGAAAAGATGTATTAATTACGCAATCCCCATCTTTGTCAAAGCCATTCATTGCATCTGCACAAGTATCCCAACTGTTAAAGATAGTAGGAGTAGTCATATACTTATAAAACTCATCCATCTCTGAATTGTGTACTATATTAAGCAATCGTATATTATTATGTGAAGTCATTGGCGCGCGGAAGCTCACAATCTTATCTATGCCTTTATCAATCCAATACTTAGAATAAACCTGTCCTGCTTTTAACAGACCAGTTATCTCTAATCCAAACATTGACTGACAAAGAGAATAAGGGTCGCCCGATACTAAAGAATAATTAGCTGGAACTTTTAATACTCCAACTTTTGCATCATCAATTCGTTTTCTAATCATTGTATATAGTTGATTCTTTACATATGGATCATCCATCATCTTTGGCTCGATCATAAGAGCAGTAGCAAACGAACTGTCTAAATGTTGAACATTTTTTTCGTTTAAACCAATTCCCTTGGTGTATAAAATTGTTTTTCTGTAATCATTAGAAAGAATATCTTTTATCTCAGAAACTGTTGGCGCAATCAATTCATCAATCTGTTCATCTGTAAAATCATAACTTTGCAAAAACTGATAATTCATAGTCCTAACACTTTCCAATTCTTGTTCAGATGATTTAGTAATAGCAAAAGTATAATGATTTTTTTCACAATTTTCTAAATAATCTTCAATAGAAGAGTAAGAGTCCCATAATTTAAGCATAGATTCTGTTAATATAAGCTCTATCTTGTTAATATCATAAGTATTTCCCCATACATCGGTAATAGTTTTTACATTATGTTCTCTGGCAAAGTTTTGAAAATCAACAGGGAATATAGCACCTTTACAAAACGAATTTCTAATTACACATCCTGGAAGTATAAAATTTTCACCGATTTCTTCTCCCCATCGTTCCATTAATAGGGGAATAGCTAATCCATAACCATCACTATCATTTAATTCTATATCTTTGCCTTTGATATACTTCATACTTGGCTGATCTAAGCCAGTATCATCTAATTCAATAACATCAGACTTAAAATGAGTGATACAGTCATGAACTACGACAATACCATTAGGCATTGAGACGGGAGTGGAAGAGCTGCACACTAAGGCATTATATGCCTCTAATTTTGCTGGTGTAAATTTTTTGTTTAAATCTCTACCATTATTAATTCGTCTTTTTAATTTTGGTAATAGCTGTTCATTTACAAAAACAATAGTGTTGTTTTTTACACCGCCAGTAGTACCAAGTAATCGTCTGTAAGTAATCCCATTTATTTTAAAACCGTTTTTATAGATTTTCATGTAGTCTTTATTATTATCTATAACTACACACACATAATCTTTTTTGAACTGATATTTGTCTAATTCGTCATACAGTTTCTTTATCTTAGGGCGAGAATAAGCCAAATTTTTTTCAAGTTTCAGTTTCTTGATTTGCAGTTTAATATCAGCAATATGTACTTCTGGATTAGTAATATCATTCAGTTCATCTATAAATCTCATCATCTGACTTTCGCTTAAAGCAATAAGTTCTTTATTTTCTCTCGCCTGTTTTATAGTTAAAGTTAAATTCCATTTTGCCCTACGGAGGCGAGAAGTATGTACTTTATAGACAAATCGCTGAGATGTTAGATATTTGCTCAATTATCTCTTACCTCCATAAATCTAATATCATCATCTTTGTATGACAACAAAACATCTTTATTTTTGATCATTAATGATAAAAGTATACTTTTTAAATGTTCAATGTCATCACCACATTTTTTAAAAAATTGCTCCTTATTGTGTGTTCCATCATAACAGTTGATGATTTCGTTTCCTAATTTACAAGTTAAAATAAGTGTGTCCTCCTTCCTATAATGTCAATTCCTAAATCATTGATTGTATTTGTTGTTAATTTCGATATTCCTGTTAATAGTCATGTCATAATCCTAATCAATAAGTTTTTTGCTAGGTATTTTTATAAGAACATATTGTTTTTTGATTATAACAGAACACTTTCCCCTATTAATTGATAATAAAGGATAATATATCTATTGTTTTTTAGATAAACCGCTACAGCTCTATGTGGTTCTAACAAAAAACCAAATTCAGTATCTTTTTCCATATGTTTTATATCTGCATATAGAAAATCATCTAATTCTATAGTGAAAATATTTTCCCCGCTATCAATAATATAAATTTTATCTTTTATTTTTTCACATATAAATATAGGTGTTTTGTCCATAGACATGTTAATTAAATCTGAATCTATAATATCATCCAATTCTTTTGATGATACACGAATAAATACACTTTGAATTTTATTGCTTAAATTTTGCATTATTTGTATAAATAAATCTTTATTTTCTATAATATTTTTTGTGTTATACATAAATTTCCTCACTTCATTAATTAAGATATTATTTAATTTATATTCATTGTCCTCTTAATAAAATTTCTAGTTAATCTACAAAATACACAGGAACCTTATCAATTCCATTACTCTCTGCTATGTAAGATGAACTATATCCATCGATCAAGTTAAAATTTTTGTCTAAAATAATTTGAGACTCAAATTCTCCTGTGCGAAACCAATACTCCATTTTTCGTTTTAACTTATTTCTATTGATTTGGGTTTCTTTCCAAGAAGGATTAATATTAATATCCTTTGTATGAACCCAATATTCATATCCACTTTCATAGATGCCAAATAACTTTTTTATAAATCTAATAATCCCTTTCATTTGTTTCCTCCATAATTTCAATTTTGTAACCCAGCCACTTTAGCAACTGTGAAATACTTTTTATACATTCCTCATGTATATATTCTCCAAAATCATTTTCAATATATGTTTCACCAGCATATATTCCTTCTTGACAGACAGAACAGTGGTGAGATGTTTTTGGAGGTATATAATTAGGGCACGCTATTAAACAAGGATTTCTTCTACAGAGCTTACACAATTATGCAGCACCTCCCTTATATTTCTCTAATTGTTCATAAACATAGCCGTCATTTGTTGTATAATAAATATCCCTAATTCCTAGATCTTTTATCGCAGCCATACAGGAAGGACAGGGACGTGCTAATCCATAAGGCTGATCCTTTCTGATACGATAGATATACAGCTTAACTTTGGAAAAGTTAATATCTAAATATTTGATTGAATTTATACAATTTATTTCAGCATGTAATTTTGGCAGTAATTTATCAGATGATTTTCGATATTTATTATATTTTTTCTGTATTGGATGCGTTTTATTACAATTACATCCAATACCAATCACAGTTCCTTGATAAACAGCAATACAGCCAATATGTATTTTGCGAAAGTCAGATATTAGTGCAGCTTGTCTTGCTTTATCAAAATATTTATAATCTATGTTATAAATCATGGCTCCGACTCCTCTTTTATAATTTGGTTCCAATCCAACTTAATTTTACAATGTGGACAATAGTCTAATTTCTTTTTTATATAGATTCCACAATGAGCACACCAATATGTAATTTTTGTAATTTTTAGTTCTTTAACTGGACAGGATTTAAGAATAGATTCTTCTTCATAAAAATCATTTCCTTTATCGAAACATTTATATCTGTATTCATAATCTTGAATGTATTCTTCAAACTGACCCTGCAAACTTGCATTTTCAATAGTACTTCGTATAATGGATTCAATTGATTTTTTATCTGCATTAACATATTGGGTGTCAATTGGTTGAATTACTTCAATATCTTTTCTCCATAATCCCATTGATACAAGATATTGATTTTTATTTTTATCATATGAATAGCTACAGTCTATAGCATATCCTTCGTGTCCGCATTCCTCTGGCAAATCAATAGTCAAGGTTATTCTTTTATTTCTATATCTGATCATTTCTTTTTCCTTCAATTAGTTATTTTTGTGGACTGTAGTGTATTATATTTACACCATTTATCAAAGTTCCAATCACTTACAATTCTTTCCGCAATATTTCCATTTGTATAATTGGTATAAAAATCTGACAGTTGAATGACACCGCCAAAAGATGAGTAATTTACTTTATGATTTCCTGTTCTGTAGAATGTTTCTGTCATATATATTAAAAATTTCTCCTTTTTTCTTATAAAATTTATTGTTTTTCAATATAGTCATCATAGTTTGAGACTCCTTTTAATAAAATATTTTTTCGCCGGCATGATATTGCGTATTTACTGAGAAGAGAAGTATGTACATACATTTGTTTGAGAAAGAAGATATCATGTTTGATATTCTTTTTATTGCTTTAATATATCAACTCCTTAAAAAATGGTTAAAAATAAAATGATGTTTTGATGGTGGTAATATAACTTATCAGAAATTGCCTTTTATTTCTGATAAAAGGCGCGTCCTATGCGCCGTAAATCGACTATAAGAAGCTGTCCTTGCTTCTTATAGTATATCTTTCTACATTTTGTTTTGAAATTTCTCTAGTATCTTTATATAGTTAGGAAGGTGATCATCTGTAAAATTATAAAGTTGTATCCAAATCTTCAATTGCACTTAATTTTAACTGTTTATCTTTTGTTCTTGCTACTTTGTTATAAATTAAGCGAATGCTTACAGCCACTGGTTTTCCAATCTTGCTTATAATCTTCTTTAAATTTTTTGGTATTTTCTTGAATTGATTTATAAGAATCAATATTAACAAAAGTCCCTTTTGATTTATGGTCTTCCTTTACAAAGCATTTCTTTAAAATTTTGTTGTCAATTACAGAACTGTATGCGCGATAAAAACTGCAAATCCTTTTAAAAAGTTTGCCATTAAGGATTCATTTGCACCAATACAAGATTTATGTAATAAGTCCAACATTGACTTAAAGGAATCATCAGAATCTTTTTGTTGGAAATCATCATATATTAATTCAAGGCTTGTCAAACAGGATATATAATTGTCTGCCTTATTATTTGAATATGTTACATTTAATTTAGATGCTTCAACACAGGAAACGATATGTTTCCATTTCTTATCGAAATACTGTCTTGACAGATAGCCCTCAATTGTTTCGTTGAATTTTCTTTTTTGATGATTTATTTCATAAAACCATCTTGCCTCGTCTTCAACATTTTTTAAATCTCGTCGGATTCAACATTGTAACTTTTTACCACTAATAAATCTCATTTTGGCGGCTAATGTACGTTTTTGACCTTCTATAACTCGATATACACCATCGCGATAACTGACATAAAGTGGTTCGCATTTTTCGTCTAACTAGTGCTCAGTCATATATCGAACGTCCTTTTCGTCTGATGCTAAATGATAAGGTGCATCAGTTGTTTGTAAAACATCAATACCAATAAATTCCTCTGTCATATTCCATCTGTCATTAATTAAAATTTTTTCTTTACGCATTTTTCATTCTCCTTTGATTAAATTAATTATTTCTTTGATGCTATTAATTAGTTCATTTAAAGTTCTATTAGCATATTCTCTTTCTGAGGCTGAAATTTTATCTTGAATATGATATACATTAAACAATCTATTTTTATATGTTTCTAATCGTCCAGCCACATCTTCTTTTAGGGTGTTAATTTCGTCTTCAATATCTAACATATCTAAAGCGTTTTTGTGGTTTTTGTATCTTTGTATGCTTTAATAACATCTTCTTCTGTGAAAATTTTATCTGTAGTCTTTTCGGTGTCATAATACTTACCGAAATGTCCTGAATGTTGAGTACCTGCATATTGACTTGTTATATCCTTATAGGAAGCTTCTGGATTTTTGTTAGATTTACTATCTTCCTTTTGTTTTATTTCCCTATAAGCAGTTCCAATTTTAACTTCACCTGTCTGTACTTTCTTTTTTAAGTCTTCATTATCAGATTTCATAACAGCATCATATCTGGCAACAGTTCCAGCTCCTACACCAGACATTTTTGCTACTTGTTCACGAGTGTTTGTTGAACGGTCACGTTGATGTAGAATTGACCCTGCGTCCATTTGGACGCAAGATGATTTTTCACTTCGTCGTTCTTTAGAATAACCTTCTATAATTTTTTTCTCATTTTCTATCATGATTTCATCAGCAATCATAGAATTAACGTAAATCAATTCTCCTGCTGTCAAGTTACGTCTTGCCTGTTGATGAGACACCATCCATTGCATAACTTCTGACCTTGTACAGTCTTCTCCAAGAAAGTCTTCAACATTCTCTACTTTAAATTCAATATTATTTTCTTTTAATATTGGATAGCGATTGTGTCCATCAACAATAATATTGCCTTTCCACACATAAAGAGGAGTGACATCATATTTTGTTAGAAGTTTTTCTTTCAATTCTTCTAATTCTTCTTTGGGTAACGGCTTAAATAATGCTTTTAGTTTTGAACCAATTTTTAGTTCTTTCATCTTTATTATCCTTTCCATTTCTATAAAATAGCGTATCATATCTTTTATTTATTCTTTCAGAGATATCTTTGCGATTTTCATCTATATAAAGCAAAAATATAAATATGTTTGTTCTTTATTTTCAAAACTAAAATTTTAGGTGCTAAGAATTCGTACATGAACAAAAATCAAACACGATACATATAGTTAGAAAAATTATCGTATGACTAATTTCTATATCCAAGTTTCTTTGCTTCTAATCGTGCTTTTGCGTATGCATCAGCTTTTGATCTTAATTCAGCACAACCACAACTAGGAATCCATGCTTCTATATAATCAATACATCTTTGATAATCGCCTTTACGTGTTGTTGCAATTTTTGAACCAAGCCCAGTATTTTGTCTTGTGTCCTTATATAATCGTTGGATAAATATTTTAAAATACTTTTCACGTTCCAATGGATCATCTCCAATAATTTCAACAACTCTTTTCTGAGCTGACTCAACAATTATTTCTTGCTGCGTAGTAGTCACTTCTTCATTTAGTTTTAACTGATTAATATCATCAGATAAACCCGTCATAGTTTCTGAAATACCAGAAACTGTACTTGATAATCCGTTAATTAATGTTCCTTATGCATTTAATTTTGCCAATACGATTGCCGTATTTTCACTATTAGCTTTTGTTAATTCTGCTGTTTTTTCCAATGCATCCATAATGTCTTCGTAAGTATTCATGTTAGCTAATCTCCTTTACTTTGTTATTAATGTTATATTCCATAGTATCTGCCCATGATTTGATGGCATGAACTGACCTAATATATCCTTCTCTTTCTAATTCTGGAATTTCATTTATTTTATCTGTTAGCCAAATATATCCTCCAACTTGTTCGATAAAAGTTGCAATTTTTGAACAGAATAGAAGAGTAGAATCCTTTAACTTTTTTTCATATTGTGTAACCGGCGAGTTATCATTCATTATTTCTATTTGTTTACGCAAACCTTGAAGTTCTTTTACTTTTTCGTCAAACTGGGTTTTTAATTGCATATAATCAAACTTGTAGTCTTGAAGTTCTTTTTTGGTAGAATCATAGTCTTCTGGTTTTTGAGGGTTACTTTTTAATTCTCTAATCTCATCAACATATTTCTGCATTTGCTGTTGAGTATATTTCTTTGTTACGTCTAATTTAGAAATAAGTTCTATTTGTTCATCTTCCGAAAGATTATTCATAATTGCAAGAGCAGGTGTTTTTGTTACAATTCCAGTATCAATAAGTTCTTCTAATTTAGGAATCATGTAAGTGAGTTTTTCATAGTTCTGTATATTCTGATTTGAAAGTTCTAATTTTTTAATCTGTTCTTCTAATAATTCTTTTTCTTCCTTTATCTTCTTAAATGCTTTATTTGTTGAAAGTTTACCTTCGTCCCAGTCGGCAAAATCTTCTAACGTGAGAGATTCCTGATTTTCCACAATATATTTCTCTTTTTCATACTGTTTTCCTGAGCCAATATCTAGTTTTGAAGCAACAACGTCTCTGGTTCGCCCTCTAAGGTCGGGAAAATTTTCCCTACCTTTTCCACCATCAGACATTCTCCCTTTTGCTTTTAGACTTTCGATCCTTTCTAAACGCCTAGCATAATCAATCCTTTCTGTCTTTGAAAAATCTTTTCGCGCCTCATTTTCAGAAATCTCAAGATTTAATTGATGTTCAGCATCTTTTACAGCCATAGGTCTTACTTCAATTTGTTTATATCCAAGTAGCTTCATTGCACGAATTCTACGTTCACCTGTAATTAGCTCATATGTGTCAGGTGTTATAACGGGTGGATTGATTAATCCATTTTCTTTAATATCATCAGCAAGTTCTTGAATATTCCCAAAATCTTTTCTAATACGATCCTTAATTTTTATTTTTTCAATTTCAATCAGCATATATTAAATTCCTTTCTTTTATAAAATATAATTGTTTAGAACAAAATCTGTTCTAATTTGTATTTCTACATTTGAAAACGATAATTTCCACTTTTAAGCGGATAAAATTCATCTACCTTATATAATTCCAACATTTTATTTAAAGCCCATTCTATTTCCTGTTTATATCCCTCCTTATTCAATACATATATATTTGGTACATTTTGTGGTGGCTTGGATTTATCTGGTTGTACACTACCTACTTCTCTTTTTATTAGAACAGCAGGTATATCATCTGATGACTTGGTTAAATATTCTATACATTGGTTAATGGTATCTTTTGACATAGACAATTCTTCAGCCATATGTTTAATACTTCTATAAAATGCTTCTGGATTATCCTTGGCATTTTCATATTCAGATCCATCATTCTGCCGTGGACGGCATCCTATATACGAATTAATATACAAAAAAGCTATAAGTATATTTTCTCTATTCAAAGAACTATCTGCCATCATAATTGTGTCAAATTGAGAAGTGGTAAGTTTTGCAAATTTTTCTGTTGAATCAAAATTTGAGGAAATAATTTTAATTTCAATACCAGTATCATAAGATAGTGAATCTAAATCTTGTTTTACTTCAATCATCTGATTGTTTATCATATATTCCAACACATCTAATATTTCTTTAAATGCTTTTGGCTTATTTCTATGTGTTTTGTATCCGTAAAAATCCAATACCTTACGAATGGTAATCCAACTGTAATCTTCATAGGAACGATATTTATCAATAAGAATATAGGTGATATAAAATTTTCTGCTTACTCCAAATTTAGTTTTAATATTTCCTTGAATATATTCATTGGGAAATCTTGTAAAATATTCTTTCTTTGTTTTATTGCTGATAATATATTCTCCTTTCTGCGAGAGTTCAGCAAACATGCAAAAATGCACATGATATTTTTTTAGATCTCATTTTTCATGTGCAAAAATGCACATAAACTGAACTGAATTAAGATATAACCTATTTAATAAAGACAGACATATTTGCTAACGCAAAAATCACTCTCTTAAAAACTTTTTATTATTGATGATTAGTGTGGTATTGACAATTGGTAAAACGGTAATAGTTGTATATAACCTATTTCTCTAAATTGTTTTCAGTCTTAGCTGCTAATTCATCAAATATATTTCTTATTTTATTATTTCCATTACAATCAGTATTTTTATCTATGTGTAATTTTTCCATAATAAAATCAAGTGTTAATGTAAATACTTCTTATTTTAAAATAATTTCAATTGGTGTTTGAGATAAGCTATTTAAATATTAGATATTAGTAAACTGTCTGCTGTTTTGTGATATTCTTAGATTTTGTAGTTTTAATTGTTTTCATAATTTAATGTTCTCCGTTGTGCTTGTATTAATTTAGTCATCAAATATGGTTTTTTCTTTTACTGTTACATTCTCTGAGATTAAATCATATTTTTTCAATAAATTATCAACCATATTTTCAAATAGTTTCCTTACTGCCTTGTCATGTTCTATAGCATCTAACGTAAAACAACTGTCTAAATTGTCTTCATAACAATAATCATCTACAATCTGATTTATTTCGATATCAGGATATATATTGTGAAATTCTTTATATAATTGCTTGTACAACTCTTTATTTTTGTCTATTCCAAAATAATCCATAAGTAATTGATATTTTAGAAACATTTTAGATGTCCAGTATAAAAATCTTTTTGTATGTAATAATTTTTCTGTCTGTAATTGTTTTTCTTCTAGTTTAGATATTCTTTCATTCAAAGATAGAAGAGTATCATTTACTGCTTTTGTAAAAGTATTTAAATTGTCTACTATTGGTTGTAAGATAAATTGGTCTGTTATTTTGTGATCAATGAATATTGAAGCCAATACATCAGCACATTTGTCTTGATAAAGTTCAAGTTTTGATGCTAATTCTGGTTGTTTTTGTTTCATTTTTGGTGTTATAGATATTTTTGTAAGTGCAATAGGCAATTTTCTGTTTGATATACATGTTGTCTCTTGATTTCCACTTTTCGTGGGTAGTACAAAATTTTGTACCCCTTTAGACACAATAACATCTTCACACCATTTTTTATGAATATGTTTTATTTGCCTTTGTGTAAAACCAATTCCTCTAAGAATTGAATTAATGGAAGTATAGATTTCACCAGTTGCATTATCTTTTAATGCAATTAGTTCATCTCCGTAAAAATTAAAATTTGTTACTTGTAAAGCTGTGTTATTGTTTGTCATAATAAAAATCTCCTTTTCGTCTATATAGTTTCTTTATTGTTTTCTATAGGTTTGCTGTCAAATAATGTTTCTATTTTAAAAGTTTTTATTTCTTCTTCCGTTTTTAATCCGTATTTAATAAGACTAGAATCAATAAGTAAAATTAATGCATTTCTAAGTTTTGTATTATGCTCAATTGCATTCATTGGATAACATTCACTTTTTAATAAATGATTTTCGTAACAATAATCTTCATAGATTTGATTAATATCAATATCATACATATCCTCTAATTCTTTATAGATGGAAGAGTAGAGTTCATTTCTGCTACAATTAAAATATTCCATGAGCATTTTGTATTTGGGTGCGATTTTCTTATACCATGCTGAGGGATATTTATTTTCTGATAAATAACGGTTTTTTGAGAATCTTTTAAATCCTGTATATCTTGCTGCGTTGTAGTTAGGCTAGTAGTTAATGTACTTATTGCCTGTGCCATTGATGCAATTGCTTCTGTTATAGGCTTCATATTGATTGAGTTGATATAAGTTCATTGTTTCTGTATCTTTCAATGATCTCTCATACCCAATCTATAAACTGATCAGCTTTATTACTTTTAATAAGTTTTAAATTATTTTTATGAAAAAATATTCCTTTTTATAATTAATTTGTGTTTTATAGGCTTCTGGTGATGCTACATACTTCTACTTTTGTAAATTGAGAAAACAGGATTTTTTGTATAAGAAAAAGAAAAAAATATATATTTAGCTTTTTAAATGTAAATTTTATAGTGGGTTCGGAGGAGAGAGTAGTTTTAAAGATTTTAAGAATGAAAAAATGTTAATTTTGCTTGATTTTAAAGGATTCTTAGTTTGATTTTAGGGTGAAAATAAAATATAGATTTGTTGTCTGAAGTTATTTTTTTAGGGAAGTTCGAGAAATTCTTTATTTTATAAGGGTTTGAGCAGGATTATAAATGATATTTTGAAGAAAAAAGAACAAATTAAATTGTCAGATAATTTATTTTTCATTTATTTATGCGAATTTTTACGATTCTCACCGAACTAACTCTTGAACTACTTTTGTAAATTGTGTGCATTTAAGACACAATTCTTTTATTGGAGTAATGTGTGTAATTTGAAGGTGGTGTGTGGATAGAATAGATGCGGCGTCAGTATGATATCGTGATTTTACTTGAAATGTAAACATGCCCCCCTCTTTATTTTTGTAAGTAAAACCATTATAAAATAAGGGTCAACTTGTATTTCCATCATTTTTGCAAGTTGACTTTTAAATGAATGTATACAAATGTTCTATCAAGTGAAAATGCTTTACAAAATATTTTATGAGATAAAACATCTTTAAATTAAATATTTTTTTAGAATAATACTGTAAAGTATTATTGCTTGACGGGTTCGCCTTCATTTGGTTAAGTTGTCCACAATTTCAACAATATTTATCCACAAAATTATACACATTATACATACTTATCCACAATAAAAGCACGCAACTAAAACACAAAATTATATAAAGCAACCATATAATATAGTACAATATTAATACTATATCTTATTCCAATATAAATAGTAATTATAATATAGTAATTGTACAGCAATTCTACAAATTATCTAAATTCTATTGTTTCCAACTATACCTAATTACATTCAAACATATAACTCAACTATTCCAATATCTCTACAACGCATCACAGACCCCATATAACAACTTTAACCTATTACATGACTTCTTTCATTAACATACTAAAAATGCAAACTGGGAGCAAATTATAACGGTATAGAATAATCATATATAAACATTTAATCTGAGTACATGATGTTATCATTATTCAATACTTGCTCAATATTATAATATTGATTCGATATCATATAGTATTAAATAAGTATTGCTCAACACTAAATTATTATCACTCAATAGTACTTAATATCACTTAACATCATTCAATATCACTTAACCATTATATAACAATACTATATTCCATAATAAAAAAGCTATGAGCCTGTAACCCATAGCCTTATAATATCTTTGAATATCTCAATTCCCATCTGCCATCAAATAATATTCCTTCTTTGTCTTATCAAAGCTTTTCTTTGATTCATCATAGTTTCTGCCATCATAATTCCTGATAGTAACAACTCTGTTTTCATATTCTGTCAAACTATCCCAATAAATAACTACATTATCAATCTGAATACATACATCATGATTCTTGCTAAAATATGCAAATACCTTTCTTAAATCTTCCCTTGTGTAGCTGTCTTTTTTATCCTCTGTGTAAATCCTGTGATTAAAAAAATCTTTTCTTTCATACTTTAAAATTAACATAGCGTTTCTATCCTTTCCTTATTATAACAGGGTGCAGCAAGCATCTACTACACCCTTGTTTTCTGTTTCTATTATGCTTCCAGTAATATCTTTGAATCTGCATACATCTTTGTGCTGCCGTAATAGCTTCTTATATCTTCCATACTTAACGACTTTTTACTTTTTTGTGATAAGCTTCTGACTTCCAGTACCACATCTTTTTTTGTGATGCCCACTTGAAATTTAATTCTTTTAGCTCTTTCTTATATTTGAAAGTGTTGCCTGACACCCACAACCACGATCCAACAAGTTCAATTTCAATACCATCAAAATTAATAATCTTTTGTAGTATCTCCCGCAATGCCTTATCATCTTGACTATCATACATGTTGCTGTACTCTGAATCTTTATAAGCTGTACTGTCTGCTGTCTTGTCTGACTTGCTTTCGTGCTTGTCCTTTAATACCTTGAACAGCTTATCATACTCAGCATTGATATTTTGTGTCGCTGTCGTGCTGCCGTTTGCATTGTCTGGGTGGTATTTCTTTAACAGCTCTTTGTACTGTCTTCTTAGCTGCTCTAATGTATTGACGTTTGTAAAATACTTCATAGCTTGTGACCTCCTATTTTAATCTTAATTCAATGTATTACAGTTCTTGTTACTTTTCACATTGTTGACTAATTGTATCAACTGCCAACGTGTTACTGATTCACTTAGATACTGATATTGAATTGTTGCTGTGATGAATAACTACTTACCAATAACAACGGTTGCTGTGCTGTCGCTCGCCTTTAGTACTGTAACTTTCTTTCCGATTACCTTTAAAGCCTGATACTCGAAATATGTAACCTCTTTAATTATTACTGATTCCTCCTAAAATAAAAAAGTGCAAAGTCCTTGATAATTCAATAAAGACTTTGCACTCCTCTAGTTTATGAGTTACTATTTAGTTGTTAATCTTTGATTTTGTCCAGCTCTGTAAGGTTGACACCTAAACTTGTTAAGGTAACTTTTAATTCAATATATCTTTCATACATTAAATTATATGTTGTTATGTCCTTTTCTTTTACGGACAGCATCCATTTCTGTACCCGTGAAAAGTCCTCTATTGCCTTTTGTATAATTTCAGCGTTGTTCATTTCTTCAATTACCATCCTTCCACCGCCTTTTTATAATGAAACAGTTGTTAAATGTTACAATTATTATAGCGGTTTTAGAGAAGAGTGTAAAGCCTTTATTCAATTATCAAGGTACTTTGTTGTTTGCTGTTAAGACTATTATAGTCTGAAATTTAGATTATATCAATAGATAATATAGGCTAAAATTTAGATTATATTTGTGTATTATGTACAATTTGCCTTTATTGACAAACAAAAACAGATGTTTTATACTTTATATATTAGGAGGTATATATATGATAAGATATAAAATAGATATTCTTTCGACCTTGAAAGAAATAGGATACAGCACATATAAAATTAAACAAGAAAAGATATTTAACCAATCACAGCTACAACAAATTAGAGATCATAAACTATTGACACAAGAAGCATTAAACAAAGTATGTACATTATTGAATTGTCAGCCTGGTGATATTTTAGAATACATACCAGATCCACCAATCAAAAACGAAAACAATTAGGACATGAATAAAAACACTACAAAAAAGCCTATACACTTATACAGTGTAAGGCTTTTTTCTTATAAATTGAAAATATAAACACTTAATACTTGACCATCTAATATATTATAGTATTAATTTCAAGCATTATCTGTATCATTGTTTGATTCCAGTGACTTCATATCTATAGTAGTAGCGTTATCTACATTAAACCCCTTTGCATCTAAATCAGCCTTTATGAGTTGTTTTATATAACTGTTTGCTGATTGTCCTGTTTTCTCTAAATATGCCTTTACGCGCTCACCGTCTTGATCTTGCAAGCCATATTGTACTTTGTACTGTCTTGTCTTTTTTTGATACTCTTTTTGACTTTTTGGGTAGTATGCCATAATTTTTAAAACCTCCATAACTTTTTATATATGTATACTTCTTTTTTATGACATACTTTTTTACTTTTTATGTATGTCTTTATACTACCATAGTATCACATATAAAGCTATAACCGCTATGATTATTGTGCACAATTAACAATCTAGTACTAGATATAAAGTTTGTATATTGTTTATAATTGACAAACATTTTAAATTAGCAAAAAAATGCTTGCTCTATCTAGTACTAGATGATAAGATAGACTTACAAGCAAGGCACACAACACACACACAGACACAAGCCTTACTTGTTGATAAAGCACCTTGATAATTAAATAGACTTTACATCTAAGTTGTGATATACTTACAGCAAATATAGTAGCAACACAATTATTCACAACGAAAGGGTGGTATAAAATGACAGATAGTGAAAAGCTTGATTTGATTCTTTCTAAGCTTGAAACATTAGAACAACGTACAACAAACATTGAAAGTAAAGTGTCAAATATTGAGGACAAAGTAAACGACATTAACTTGACACTTGAAAATGAAATACGTGTCAACATTCAGCGTGTGGCTGAAGGGCACCTTGACTTATCAAGAAATCTGCATGAGGCGTTAAGAATTGACAATGAAAAAGAAATGCTTTCAATTCGTGTCAGTGTTCTTGAAACTGAGTTAAGAAGAATAAAAGAGCGTATTGAAAGCATAGCATAACAACTACATAACGAAATATATCACAATAAAGGTGTAAAGTCTATTTAATTCGAGGCTTTACACCTTTTTTGTACATTGAAAAGTCAATACTAATTTTTAGGCACGAAATTGATTTCCAGATCATAACCCAAACAATCTAGTATATCAGCAATATCACAAAAAGCAAGTTTTTGCTTCTTATATATATTTTGATACGATTGCGGCATGATATCTAGTTTTTTACAGATTTCAGCCAGTGAAATATCAGTTTCAACACTTAATGTTTTGATTTTTCTCTTAAATTCGTTATTGGTTTCTGTCCCTTTGTAAATCATAAATGACACCACCTTATAAATAAATTATATATACTTATTCTATTATTATAAGGTAAAAATATTAAAAAGTAAACAAGTGATAAAGACTTAAAAATAAGTATTGACAAATAAGTTATTATCGCTTATAATCAAGATATAATAAGTGATAATAACTTACAAACACATACTTTTTAGAACCTTGACAATTTAATAAGGCTTTACACCTTTTTAATTTGTAAATGTAGAAGTAACAAGTAAACAATAACAAGCACAGAGAAAGTGAGGTAACACAAAATGACAATGATTCACAAATTCATAAAATATAACTATTTAATTCATGGTATCGAGATCGGTGTAGCAAACAGTTCTTTTGAAAATTGCCATATAGTAGACAGGGAAATGACAGAGCAAGAAGTATTAGCACTGATTTCAGCGGATTACATACAAAAGGGATATGTAGCAACAAGTGCAAAACTTGATTACACAGAAGAAGTAACAATTAATCTTCTAACAAATGAAGTGATAATAAGTGAAAGAGTTTATTAATCAAATCCCCTGAAGAGTCTTTGAGAATTAAGACGAAACTACCCAGATAAACGGTAGTCGGGATAGTAATTTTATCTAATATAATGCATACCTTGACAATTTATTAAGGCTTTACACCTTTTGCATAATCTGTTATGATTAAGATGTAACAATCAGTACAGATTAAAAGAAAGACAGGTGATTGTATGCCAAGTGGTATAGAAGTAACGAAGGCAGCACTTGATGATTTTAAAAAAATTCAAGAATATATGTTACTAGCTAAAAAAGAAAACGCTACTGAAACATATGCCAAATTAAAAGATGAATACTTGACATTAAAAGCTCTCCTTAATGTGTCGGGCGTGAATCTCACAGAGCTTGATAAAATCAAAGAATAACAACTGAATAGCAACCAATTAACAAAAAGGTGTAAGGTTTTATTAAATTATTAAGGCTTTACACCTTTTTAATTTATTCAAAAGGGATGTACCTTGACAACTGAAGAAATGGGTATAATAGAGCGTACCAATGTGGACAAAACAAAAGCACCTAGTAAAACTAAGTGCTTTTGGATAATTAATGATACTGCTCACTACTAAAAGTAGTGGAAAATTGATGTTCGTATATCTTTTTGTATCTTTAGTATACATATTTATTATATGTATGTCAAGAAGAAAAGATACAAATTATTTGTTTTTTGTACTAATTTTTTGAACTTTTGGTAATGGTGTAAGTATATATTCGCGTTTAATCTGATAATCAATAGCCTTCCAGTCTTTTTCAGTAATTGTAATGATTGAACCGCTTTTTCTCATTGGTTTATCAATCCGGGCAATATCAATCACCCGCATTTGCTCAACTAAAACAGTAGAATTTTGCTTTTCCAAGTCAACATGATATTGCTTACCATCATTCAAACGTTGTGTAGTAAGTGGTAATACTGTTATAGTTGGTGAATTTGGATAGGTGCGAGTAACTAAGACTGGACGGTGTTTTCCTTCCTCTGATCCGATATTACAACCCATAAAAGCCCAATAAATACAATTAGGGATAATAGGGAAATTTTTGGATTGTGAATTGAATTTGAGTTCTGACTTTGTTTTTGTCCAGTCCATGAACATTTCAAAATCATCATATGGTACATTCTGCATTGGTTTTTATCTCCCCTCACTGTAAGATATTTCCATTATATAACAGGAAACGACAAAATGAAAGTAGAATATATGTAGTAGCGGAATAACTAAAAATCTGATATAATAAAACTACTATATATAAGGAAGGTGAACATATGGATATTAAAACAAATCAAGAATTATCGCAAGCAATCGAAAAGGCAATAGAAGATTCAGGGTACAAAAAACAATATATAGCTGAACAAATAGGAATAAAAGGGCAAAATTTGAAAAGATATATATATAAGAATAATATGTCTTTAGATGATGCTAATAAATTGCTAGATATGATAGGGTTACAAGCTACAATAAATATATCTCAAAAAAATATTTGAAAATTAATCAAAAAACGATTGACAAGTACATTAAAACATGATAAGATAGTATCAAGTTAAGGGAAACAAGAGAAAACAAAAAGGACTGAATCACCGTCTAGCAAACACCGATTCAGCCCTAACCACAAAACAAGTTTTCACTTGCATTGATACATTCTATTATATCCATTTCTTTAGAAAAGTCAATGAAAAAATCCCAAAACAAAAAAGAGAAATATTTTGTGTACCTTGATAAGTGAATAATGAAGTGTTAGAAAATTGATAGACTTTGCTATTCGATTATGTTATACTAAATATGATACAACAATGTGTTTCATAATTGGGAGGTGATACAATATGCCTAGTATGTCGGATATTATAAGAGATTCTGTAGTTGATTTTTCAAGGTTACAAGACTGGATGCTATCGGCAAAAAAGAATAACGATCTTGAAACATATGAACTAATGCGTAAACGCTACATTGAATTAAAAGTTATATTAACAACGGCGGGCGTTAATCTTACAGAACTGGACAAGATTAAAGAGTAAAATTGAATAGTAGCAAATAAAAAGGGTGCAAGGTCTATCAGTTTAGCATCCTTTTATGATACAGGGGGAATTGAAGTTGATTAAATGTAGATTAAAAGTTTTATTAGCTGAACATGACATGAACCAAAGAGAACTTGCAGAAAAAACGGGTATACGTGCATCAAGCATTAGCGAAATGTGTAATAACAAAGCGAAACACATTCCAATAGAAACAATAGATAAAATATGTGAAATATTTGATTGTAATGTATCCGATATATTTACTAGAATAAAATAACGAAAAAAATAACTTAAAACGGTTGGCAATTATTTTTAGATGTGATAAGATAAATACAGTTAAGGAAATAGAAAAGCCGTTCCACAGCTACCAACTACGAAAGCGACTTTTCACCCAAACACTTAAAAGTGATTGTACTAAATATTCTAACATTTCATTATTCACTTTTCAAGTGTTTTCACACAAAAATTTCCTTACACTTACAAAATGAACATTGACATCCGCACATATTAATGATACATGGTTCTGCTGAAAGCAATTGGGATAGTGCAGACTGAATTACTTTAGATTCTTAATCTAAAATCGGCTACATGAAGACATGGGATAAGAGGATAGGCAGGTAAAAGGGAACTAACCTAGAAAATATGAAATTGCGCCAAGAAACGCAGAAATGCGACGGTATAAACACAAGGGAACAGCCGTAAACGATAGTAACGTTTAAAAGTCCCTGTATACGTCAACTAATGTGTTCAACGTAGAAAAAGATATGAATACAGTTATCTATAATCTAAAAATAGAAAAACAAAGGGCTTGCATCCGTCAAAAGTTGCAAGCTCATTTCAATAAAACATTCTGTCATTCCGTAAAAGTCGGAATCTGATGAGCAAGAGCGAAACGAGCATAACAAATGGCTTGAAAAAGTCGTGGAATCTGATATAATAAGTATATCAACAGGAAAGAAGGTATTGCACATGAGTGACAGAGAAAAAGTATATCAGCTTTTGGATATTGTGCCTGATTATAAAATAGGTTATGTTGTGGCTTATCTTCAGGGAATGACTGAAGGGGAAGACGCAAAACCAAACGCCGAAACATTGGCAGCCATGAAAGAATTGGAAGACGGCGGGGGTGAATGTTTTGATACACTCGATGAATTATGGGCGAGTCTGGAGGAATAACAATGTTAAAAGTAAAAGATTCTGGACAGTTCAAGAAAGATTATAAAAGGTGTGTTAAACGTGGTTTGAATATGAATTTGCTAAAATCTGTTGTGGCTACATTAGCAATTCCGGCAACATTACCGATAAAGAATCAGGATCATGATTTAAAAGGAAATTATAAAGGTTTTAAAGAATGCCACATTGCGCCAAATTGGTTATTGATTTATCGTTATAATGATGAATATTTAGAACTTTCAAGGACGGGCACACATTCAGATTTATTTGATGAATAAGGGGGGCGATAAAAATAGAGATCAAACAAAAAGTAGAAACGGCGTGTAGGATTGCTGGAATAACCGTTACTGAATTAGGTGCAAGAATGGGAATGAGTCAAGCATCTATTTCAAAACGGCTTACTACTGGAAAATTTACACAATCAGAACTTGAAAAAATGGCTTCTATTATGGGATGTGAATATCATTCAGTTTTCATATTTCCTGATGGCAATAGAGCAGAGTAAAGCATTGTTCATAAATGACAGTGCTTTTTTATTGTCCAAAAACATTCCGAAAACATAATAAATAATTCCAAAAAAAATATTGACATTCCAAAAACGGAATGATACAATAAAGACAGTTAAAGAAACCAAACAAACGGAGGTAAGGACATGGGAAAAGTTGAAATTTTCAAAAACTATTTCAAAAAGTTATGGGAAACAAAAGAATATGGTAAAAACTATGAATTTTATAATTTTCTCAAAAATTATTATGGTAGAAAAGGACAAAAGACAGAATTAGCATATATTTTTTATGCTGGAATCGGATGCATTAATTCAATAGGTCAACTGACAGATGAAATGATAGACGCAATATAAAGTCGCAAGCCCAGCGTGGACGCAAGCAATATACACGGGATTCGATTTCCTGTTTGGGCATTCGCACATTGACAACTTCATAGAGACTGCCAATGGGATATGTCAGACATTCCCTAGCTAACAAGTGGGTGATGCCACAAGGGAAAAATTGATAGAATACGAGAAAATAGAGATAGCGAATAAAGCGGAAAACTTAGGAAAGCATTGGAGGAAGGACGGGAACGCCATGTTATAACGTGCCTATGATGCGTTGCAAGTCGCATAGGAAGAAAACGGAGCATAACAAATGGCTTGAAAAAGTCATGGAATCTGATATAATAGATGTATCAATAGGAAAGTAAGGTGATTTATTATGAATGCAATGCCAATAGAAGATATGAGTAAAACATATTTAGAGCATTCTATGGTTATTCATAACTTTGTAATCAGAATTGGAAGTCAAATGAAAGACAGTCTTTGTCGTGTGTTTGGAGATAGTGTTCAATACCAGTGGCATGAAAATGATGATAAGGTAGTTATTCCAGATGTTTCTATTATATGTAATATGAGAGATAGAAAAAATGTTTCATTTACAGGAATTCCACGTTTTGTAATGGAAGTCTTATCCGATGCAACTGAAGAATATGATCGTAATGAGAAAATGAACATATATAGAATGGTCGGAGTGTCTGAATATTGGATTGTTGACTGGAGAAAGAAGCAGGTAGAAATTTATATGTTTGACTTTAAGAATGATAATACAAGTTATTCATACCTTTATAAAACGATCACGACAGAGAATAAGGAAGAATTAAAACTTGTTATGTTTCCTAATCTGCATATTTCTTTTGATGAATTATTTGATATTGAATAAAGGAGGCGATACTATTACTATACAGCAAAGAGTAAAGGCAGCTTGTGACATTGCCGGGATGAGTTTAACAGAGTTAGGGGCAAAAATGGGAATGTCACAACAAAATTTTTCAAAACGTTTAAAAGTTGGAAAATTTACACAAGAAGAACTGGAAGAAATGGGAAAAAATTTAGGATGTGAATATATTTCAATATTTCAATTTCCTGATGGAAAGAGAGTCTAAAGCATTATTCATTAATTGACTAGTGCTTTTTTATTGCACACAGTAACAACTAAAAAGTTATAAAAAACAATTAAAAGATATTGACACAACTAAAAAGTTGTGATAGTATAGTCTCAATAAAGAAAACAACTAAAAAGTTGTAGCACATTGAACTTGCGCAAACACTGGATAGCAAGTATAAAACACCAGGGTGATGGTGAACACCTCAGATAATGGAAAAAGTTCACTGGTTCAAATGTTTTGTCATTCCGTAAAAGTCGGAATCTGATGAGCAAGAGCGAAACAGAACATAACAAATGGCTTGAAAAAGTCGTGGAATCTGATATAATAAATATATCAATAGGAAAGAAGGGGTACATAAAATGCCGGAAATAAGTAGATTTTATGGGATAGTTGTTAAAATGTTCTTTAAACCTAAAGAACATGAACCAAGTCATATACATGCTTTATATGGTGAGCATATAGGGATCTTTGATTTGCGAACTATGGAAATGACAGAAGGTGATCTTCCCAAAAAGGCGCAGGAACTTGTAAAAGAGTGGATGAAAAATAATCAAAAAGAATTACTTGAAATGTGGGAAAGTCAAAATTTAAAGAAGTTACCGCCTTTATAAGAGGAGAGAGTTTATATGATTCCAAAAATTAAAAGTGTAAGACCACTCAAAAATTATATGTTGAATGTTATATTTGATGATGGTAGAAATTGCTTATATGATGTTGGAGAAGATATAGAAAATATAAAAGGTTATGAAGACTTAAAAAGTATTCATGGACTTTTTGAACAGGTACAGCTTGACGAAAGTCGGACTTGCGTATTCTGGAATGATTTTATTGATCTTCCAAGTGATGCTATATATGAGTATGGAACTATTTCACATGATACTATAAATTGGGATTAGGAGGGATGATAAAATAATTAGCACAAGTGAAAAAATGGAAATCGCCATGAAAAGGCAAGGATACACACAAAAAGATTTAGCGGAAAAATTAGGGACATCACAAGCTAATCTATCAAAAAAGTTTAAATTTAATGATTGGCGTGAATCGGATGTAAAAAAAATTTGTAGCCTCATGGGCATAAATGCAGAAATAATATTGAAATTTGAAGATGGAACCACATTATAAATAACTCGAAAGAAAATAATTCAACTTTTGAGTTGTTTTTTTGCTCGATAAATTAACTTAAAAGTTATATAATAGGCTTACAAGTTAAGAAAGAACTTGCGCAAACACTGGATAGCAAGTATAAAACACCAGGGTGATGGTGAACACCTCAGATGATAGAAAAAATTCACTGATTCAAATGTTTTGTTTATCGGTAAAAGTCCGATACTGATGAGCTTAGAGCGAAATAGAG
>ERZ808049.181-NODE-181-length-52291-cov-7.715364_pt1 | contig 52291 bp, 46 predicted proteins | sample MGYA00380198_ERZ808049 | MGnify/ENA primary metagenome ERZ808049 (study PRJEB31490, sample SAMN06133414) | mouse gut metagenome | isolation source: Z2_2 | host: mice | place: China: Chengdu | collected 2015-05 ...
GCAGCTTCCGGTGGGTACAAACGCCAGCACTTTGCGAATCCTGCCCTCGATCTGAACAAAAGCAAAATTTCGTGCGTACGAAATTCAGGGTATCAGGCTGCGCCTGATGAAATGTTTTTGGTGCCGGCGGTACTCCAAAAACACATCTTGTCCGACAGTTTTGTGGTGCCGGCGAAGCGGCGGTGGCCACAAAACATTTCCTGTCCCCATCGATTCATTCGAGAAACATAAGAGGCGAAGAAGGGGTCAGTTTGGAGATCGGAATTTTTTGTACGTTAAGCGCATTATTTAACCAATCTTGGTTCGTAAGGGGTTGATTTTGCGTCAGTGGTTATCGCTTTTAAGTTGTCGCTCTTGCAGTATCGCATTTAGGTTATCCGATTAAGGTCAAACCTCTGAAAATGCCGTATAGCGCGGGAGTACACCCTATTGCTATAGGTAAGTCTGTTCAAAAAACAGGCTTACCGTACAATAATTCTCTATATCCAAACTGACCCCATACACCTAACGCAGCTGCGATTTTTATCGCAACTTCATGAAAAATAAATAAAAAAGAAAAAATAAAGGGATTCTGGGTATTACTAGGGTAATAATGTTAAGCACCAAGACAATGAAAATTAAGGCGATGCCGGTATTACTCCGGTAATACCCAGAACGGAGCCATTACGCACCGTCCTGCTGATCATTCAGGCGCGCTGACAGGCTTCGGTAAAGGCGTTCCGCATCCTCATGGAGTTTCTCGCAGAAATCAGCCTCATGATCCAGATCCAGCTCATTAAGCCTGTCCAGAAGAAGCAGGGACTGATCCTGGATGAATTTAGCCATGTTAACGGCTGTCTTTTGTTGTTTGTTCATGAAGGCCCCGGCGCGAAAGTGCTTACTGTACGTTCTGATGGTTTTCCGCTTCCTCGCTCATTCGCTCACTCCGTTCGGTCATGAGTCTGCGGCGAGCGGAGGGAGGATAAGCAGATAACGTAACGGTAAGCATAACGAAAGCTAAGGACAAGGGCGAAAAGGCCACGCCCCGGCGGGGCGTTTTTCCATAGGCTCCGCCGAGAAAAAATTCGCACCACTGTGAGAATTTTTCGCAGTGGATGCCGGGGGTTTCGGGGGGCGGCGAGCCCCCTGAACCAGTCACGGCGGCACCTCGTCAGAGGGGACGCTGTGTATACTGGCTTAAAGAGTAGTGCAGTATGTCAGATTCTGTGCTGGCTGCAAAAAAAACAGCCCTCTTAAGAAAGGGCTGTTATCTGATATAGGCTTGTTTTTGTCTCACACCAATGAAACTCATAGTCTGTAGACCCAAAGTCTACAGACTGTAGATTTAAGCAGATGGATACAAATCTTAAACTACTGGGTGAAAGCATTAAAAAGGCAAGAACGCTTCTGGGAATTTCTCAGGAAGAGTTAGCTTTTCGTTCAATGTTACATAGAACTTATATCAGCTCTGTCGAAAGAGGAGAAAGAAACATTAGTTTTCTAAACCTCATAAAGATAGCAAAAGCTCTAGAAATTTCACCCTCTGAACTAATAGAGGGAATAATATGTTAAATAATCCACATCCTTATTTAAATAAATCAAAAGAAGAATGGCTAAATATAACAAATGAATTGATAAAATCGCACCCACTGACTGAAAAAGAAATTGTTGACACATGTTTGTCAGCTTGGGATGATATGTTCAACACTGAAATTGGAGGTGCTAGGTTAAAAATAGGGAGAGATATATTCCCAACACCTCAAATAATAGGATACCTATTGCACGAACTTATCCCAGCCGAAATTGAAAAAAAACACCCTTCGATGTGGAGAAAAGACGAGTCAGCACATGAGAAAGATTTGGTTTGCCTAGAAAATGATTACTTTTCAACTGAAGTAAAAACATCATCAAACAAGAACCAAATATTTGGGAATAGAAGCTACGCTCAAGAGTCAATCAGTGATAAAAAAAGTAAAAATGGATTTTATATAACCATAAACTTTACCACTCCAAAGAAAGATGTAGAAGAACCCAAAGTAAACATCATAAGGTTTGGTTGGCTAGACCATACAGATTGGATTGCGCAAAAGGCAGCATCAGGGCAGCAAGCCCGACTATCACCTGATGCTTACCTTTATAAATTGAAGGTGTTATATAAGAGCTAAAGGCTCTATTCCTATTTCAGATTTCAACTTATAAAACTCATCTATCCTATTAGCGATTATTTTCACATAATCGCTATTAACTTCAAAGCCAATAACCTTTCTACCATTTTTCAATGCAGCAATGGCTGTTGTCCCTGAGCCCATAAACGGGTCGATAACAAGATCACGGTTATTACTACCCGCCTTAATTATCCTATCGATCATTTCTAAAGGAAACTGTGCAGGGTGTTCCGTTCTTTCCTTTGAAGACCTATTTTTCCCTGATGTAACTTTAGATATCTGCCAAACATCTGATGGATTTTTCCCTAAAGGATTACACTTCAACTTCCCATTCTTTTTTTGATTAGGGTATTTAACGTTAGGATCTCTGATATCATCCAGATTAAACTTATAGTTATCTTGGTTTTTCACATACCAAAGTATCTTTTCATTTCTCGGCGACAACCTTTTTTTGCATGCAACACCTGCCGAATAATTCCACACTATTTCTTGTATGAGATAAAAGTCACTCTTATCCCAGAGAAGATACGGGATAGGAACGGCTAATCCTTTATTTTCCACTTCCAGATAACCAACATTCAACCAGAAAGATCCATCATCTTTAGAAATCCGATGTAACTCTGACATCCAGTTTGAGCACCATGATATGTAATCTTTTAGTGCAATGATGTTCTCATAAGACTTTCCAATATTATATGGAGGGGATGTCACGGCAATATCAACCATGTCAGCAGGCAATTTCCGCATAGCCTCTAAACAATCCATGTTATAGATTAGAACATCTGTATGTTCATACGCTGGACTGCCAAGTAAAGCCTTAATACGATCAAACATCACTCACCTTTTTTATGCTTAAATATCTATAATATGTACTACGACTAATCCCAATATCTTCCCAAGGTTTTTGAGAATTAATTGAACCAAAACTTACGCTTCCTTTGGGCCTGCCACCACCCCGGCTTATCTTACCTCCAACCTGACCTCTTTTTTTCATTGGAGCACCTGTGTTGTTCTGAGGTGAGCATATCACCTCTGTTCAGGTGGCCAAATTCAGTGTGCCACTTCAGCCCTGATTCGACTTTTACAATGACTTATCTGGACGCATGAAGAACGTCAGGAATATACCAATAACAAGCAATGCGACGGAACCGTAGAATGGTAAACTCCAGTTGCCTGTTTTGTCGATAATAATGCCAAAGGCGATAGGTGAAATAATGTCGGCGACAGCGGAACCGGCGTTCATCAATCCGCTGGCAATTCCCACATACTTCGGCGTAATATCCATCGGGACAGCCCGGATAGGCCCAATGGTCAGCTCATCGGCCAGCAATGTCGTGAACTGTGAGACGAAACAGCGTACACAGTTTGAATGTATCTACTTTTCCCAATACTGGGCGAAGGGAGATTTTATTGCGAAGCGCGCGCCAATTGGTCAGTGGGAACCTTATTCGGAAGAGTCACTACTTGGCATCATCGTCACCAGCGTCTGTCGTATTAAAGTCGCGATGCTAAAACCTGAACCTCCCAGAGATCCCCATATCCCGCTGATGGGGGATTTTAACTAAAACTTAGCGCTATCGCTGCGTATCGTAACTATCCCGTATTACGTAGCGTAAATTATGACGCCATATGGGGAACAAATACACAGAGGAAGAAAAAGATTAGATTGGTTTTAAGGGATGTTTTTATCATAAATGGCACTGCTAAAATTATGAGATTATCGAAGATAAAATTCTTGATCATACATAAAAGGCCTCCTGAATTAAATCAAGAGGCGTATAGTTTTTACATTACTGATGTATGTTTAATGATCTCACTGATTTTCACTTTCCTGTCCTGCGATCTTGAAAGAGTGGCAGCATCAGCAGTAGCAATCGCCGACATGGCCGCCTCACCATTGAGAAGGTCAATATAATCTTCTTCAGGTTTTGCACCACAGAGGATATTATGGAGGAATAACGTCTCCTTTCTTATTAAACTGGCAAGCCATAATGGTGTTTTTTTTCCTGGATGACCATATGCTATAGCGCCATCCATTTCTGAGGTCATATTGCCTTTCCGACGATCATCATCTTCTTCTTGTGTTTCATGGACCAAAAAATGCTTTGTCTGACCGCCAATCCTAAGTGACCCTGCTGTTTCTTGCATATCAATTTTAATAGAGCCTTTAGTTCCATTGATGATGACATAATGTTCCGGCCAGTTAAATGCACTCCCCCACTCTAAGGTTGCTAGTTTTCCTGACGGGAATTCCAAGGTCATAAATAACATATCATCTTCATTGCCAAATCCTGGACCAGAATGGGCCAAATTTCCACCAATCATAGTAACCGTCTCTGGTATTTCTCCAAGTAAATGCTGAACACAATCTAACTCATGTATATGATGATATAGATGTCCACCAGATTGTTCTTTCATCTTTTTCCAGGAAAGTCTCTCTTGTTTGTTTTCCCAGCCATTTCTCTTAGTATGACATGATAATATTTCGCCGATAACACCTTCTTTAATTAACTTCCGTGCATATTGAACCCCATTGAAAAAATTCATAATATGCCCGGCCATAAAGGTCACACCAGCTTCTTTACACGCTTTGACCATATCCACACAATCTTCATAACTTAATGCAATTGGTTTTTCACAAAAAACATGCTTCTTATTCTTTGCTGCTTTAATTACTGGTTCTTTATGCAGATAATTTGGGGTGGCTACGATCACGCAATCGACTAATTTACTTGAGACTAAAGCATCCAAGCTTGACATATTGATACACTGCAATTCACGGGCAATATTTTCTCCATTTTCAGGATCGTATACACATGTAATTTTTGCATTATCATGCATATTCATAAAACGAGCTAATTCAGCGCCAAAGTATCCAACACCAACAACGCCATAATTAATCATAAAGCCTCCAATCATTTAGCCACGGATAGTTTATAAATTTTACCTGGAATATCAAAACCAACTAACAAAATTAATAAGGCAGAGAATGCAACCGTAACAATGAATAATGAAACACCTAAGCCATAATATCCTGAAATGTATGTAGCTAATACAGGTGCGGCCATTCCTCCAGTTGCCCCTAAGTTATAAATAAGACCGGTCCCTAATCCTCTTAATTTTGTTGGAAAGTAATCATATATAAATTTTGGAACCAACCCTGCAATACCTAAATTTGTAAACATTAATCCAAAGAGACATAATCCTATAAGAGAAGAGTTTTTCACAGAAATAAAAAAAAGAGGACAAAGGAAAATAAATGAAGTTATTAGACCGACTACAAAGGCTTTTTTTACACCAATCTTATCACCAACAAAACCAAAAAATATTGTACCTGTCAGTGTTCCTAAACCTGCTATTGTCATCAGAGTTGAAATGACCACTGTATTAACTCCATTATCTGCCAGGTAGGAAGGAAGTAGTCCGTTTATCGGCCAGTTTGCACCAAATAGACAAAAACAGACGAGGAAAACGATCATAGAGATTGAAAGATGTGGTTTTCTGAAGACAGACAAAAATGTTGATTTATCCTTATATTTATCTTCAATCCACTCCTGACTTTCTGGAGCACTTTTTCTGATCCAAAGAACTAGTAAAACTGGTAACAGGCCTATAAAAAAAGAGTTTCTCCATCCATATACTTCAGCAAACTGAGGGATTATTTGTGCCGCAATAATATTTCCAACAGAAAAACCACTTACCAAAAAAGCACTAGCTTTAGATTGAAGATTTTTAGGCCAACTTTCTACCGCATAAGTTGAAGCACATGCATATTCACCAGACATCCCTAAGCCAACAATAAAACGGCAAACTGCGAGCATATATAAGTTTGTAGCAATACCGCTAAGGCCTGTTCCGACTGAGTAAATGAAAATTGCCCACATCATCATTGGCTTACGACCATATTTATCAGCCATGGCACCAAAAAAACCACCTCCAATAGGTCTGGCTATGAAGGCCACTGTCCCTATTAAAGTAGCCTGAATATCCGTAATGCCAAGATCTGCTTTTATAATATGAAGAATGTAAAATATCATCATAAAATCAAAGCCATCAAATACATATCCAAGCCATGCGGAAAAAAGAGCTTTCCGTTGTGGTGGATTAACTTGTTTATACCATGCTGTTGCCATATTTGTTTCCTGTGTTATTCTAATATAGCCCTTAAAGTAAATATTAGGGAGCCTCAACAATATCCAGAAATAATTATATTGTCTTCAAATACGCCAGTACTATTGATTGTTATCAATACCTAATCAGTACAATCTTTTCCTCCATTTCTTCTTAACATATTTCACTCTATGAAAGATAAAACTGATACCCACCTACAGTTTTGGGTCACCAACAAAAAACAATGTTCGCCAGATATTCCACCACTGGCACAGTTCAACCCTGCTTCAAAAATTGACTTATTCATTGTGCTCATTTTCGTAGTCCGTTCAGGTTGAATAAAACTCCCTTCGTCAAATGAGGAAAGACTGAGAGGTTATTACTTTAGCTTACGTTATAGCTGTTTTCCTTTGCAGTATTTCTTTGCTTTTCTGTATACCTTTATACCTGTTATACCAGATCAAAAAACAAGCAATCCACATAACAAAACGCGTTTTGTTACTGATGTCACAAATTGAGCATATTTTTGTAGCTGATAGTTTGTTACAAACACCAGAACCAAGATTAATGCCGATCAGTTAAGGATCAGTTGACCGATCCAGTGGCTGTGTAAGAATCCGGAAACGCTCACTTGTTTCCGGATTTTTTTATGCACATTGGACAGGCTCTTGATCTGGTATCCCGTTACGATTCTCTGCGTAACCCACTGACTTCTCTGGGGGATTACCTCGACCCCGAACTCATCTCTCGTTGCCTTGCCGAATCAGGTACTGTAACGCTACGCAAGCGCCGTCTTCCCCTCGAAATGATGGTCTGGTGTATTGTTGGCATGGCGCTTGAGCGTAAAGAACCTCTTCACCAGATTGTGAATCGCCTGGACATCATGCTGCCGGGCAATCGCCCCTTCGTTGCCCCCAGTGCCGTTATTCAGGCCCGCCAGCGCCTGGGAAGTGAGGCTGTCCGCCGCGTGTTCACGAAAACAGCGCAGCTCTGGCATAACGCCACGCCGCATCCGCACTGGTGCGGCCTGACCCTGCTGGCCATCGATGGTGTGTTCTGGCGCACACCGGATACACCAGAGAACGATGCAGCCTTCCCCCGCCAGACACATGCCGGGAACCCGGCGCTCTACCCGCAGGTCAAAATGGTCTGCCAGATGGAACTGACCAGCCATCTGCTGACGGCTGCAGCCTTCGGCACGATGAAGAACAGCGAAAATGAGCTTGCTGAGCAACTTATAGAACAAACCGGCGATAACACTCTGACGTTAATGGATAAAGGTTATTACTCACTGGGACTGTTAAATGCCTGGAGCCTGGCGGGAGAACACCGCCACTGGATGATACCTCTCAGAAAGGGAGCGCAATATGAAGAGATCAGAAAACTGGGTAAAGGCGATCATCTGGTGAAGCTGAAAACCAGCCCGCAGGCACGAAAAAAGTGGCCGGGACTGGGAAATGAAGTGACTGCCCGCCTGCTGACCGTGACGCGCAAAGGAAAAGTCTGCCATCTGCTGACGTCGATGACGGACGCCATGCGCTTCCCCGGAGGAGAAATGGCGGATCTGTACAGTCATCGCTGGGAAATCGAACTGGGATACAGGGAGATAAAACAGACGATGCAACTGAGCAGGCTGACGCTGAGAAGTAAAAAGCCGGAGCTTGTGGAGCAAGAGCTGTGGGGTGTCTTACTGGCTTATAATCTGGTGAGATATCAGATGATTAAAATGGCGGAACATCTGAAAGGTTACTGGCCGAATCAACTGAGTTTCTCAGAATCATGCGGAATGGTGATGAGAATGCTGATGACATTGCAGGGCGCTTCACCGGGACGTATACCGGAGCTGATGCGCGATCTTGCAAGTATGGGACAACTTGTGAAATTACCGACAAGAAGGGAAAGGGCCTTCCCGAGAGTGGTAAAGGAGAGGCCCTGGAAATACCCCACAGCCCCGAAAAAGAGCCAGTCAGTTGCTTAACTGACTGGCATTAGGCCGCCGGGGGCGTTTTTTTACCACCGGGACTTCGGACATAACGGTGTTTTCAGTAAGTACGACAGGTACTGTGGAGGCACTCCCGTAAAGACGGGCATCAAGTTCCCGCTCCGACATACCTGCGGGCAGAGGCCATGAAAGGCCAGCTTTTCGGAAGCGCACGAACATACCACAAACTGTTGATTTTGGTACGCCCAGGCGACGTCCGGCCACAATCCGTGGTAAATGTTCTTCAAAGTGAAGACGTAAAGCTTCAGTGATCCAGGTCCGGTATTCCATACGATAGTGTCCATTAAAAATGATGGACATTATTTTTGTGGAGCCGGAGGAAACACACCAGACTGTTTAAATGAGCCGGTTACCGAAATACGCGGGTTGCCGGTGTCTGAACGCCTGGCGGTCAGGCAAATGCAGAGTAAACCGCTACTGACTTCCCTGTATAAGCTGATGCAGGAGAAAGAACACACATTATCGAAAAAATGCCGTCTGAGAGATGCGTTCCGGTATATCCGGAAGCACTGGGTTGCGTTGTGCAACTTCTGTGATGATGGTCTGGCGGAGGCGGATAATAATGCCGCGGAAAGAGCGCTTCGTGCAGTCTGTCTCGGAAAGAAAAACTTTATGTTCTTCGGCAGCGATCACGGCGGCGAGCGTGGAGCACTGTTGTACGGGCTGATCGGCACCTGCCGTCTGAACGGTATCGATCCGGAAGCGTATCTGCGCCATATCCTGAGCGTACTGCCGGAATGGCCTTCCAACCGAGTTGACGAACTCCTGCCATGGAACGTAGTACTCACCAATAAATAAGCGTCAATACGGCACTCCGTTAACGCTTACGTTTAAGTCATAAAGCCATGCAGAACGCTCACCTCCCAAGATCTTGGTTTTTATAAGGTGTAATGATAATGTAAGCTAATGTTTCACATGCCAAAGGAAACACCATGAGCCACAGGGAATTGTTCAGCGAATTTCTTGAAAATTTGAATCTTGACCTCAAACAGGCAAAAAAGATCAGCTATCACTATCGAAAAATAACCAAGTCATTAAATCTTGCGTTCAGAGGAACGAGTTCCCGGGTAGCAAACCGCTTGAAAGTGGGGTCAGTAGGCAGACATACCGCAATAAAAGGCATATCCGATCTGGATATGCTTTATATTATGCCCCCCAATCAGTATGAATATTATAACCGTAAGGATAATGGTCAGTCTGCATTGCTTACAGATGTCAGAAACATTCTGGCGGAAGAATATCCTGACCAGACTGTGAAAAAGGACAGACTGGTTGTTCAGATCATCTTTAAAAACTTTTATGTCGAGGTTCAACCTGTATTCAGACAGGATGATGACAGCTTTAAATTCCCTGAAAGCTATAATGGAGGAGCATGGCGCATTACAAAACCTCTTCACGAAAAGGCGGCCATGACCGCATTTTCGCGAGATAAATCCAATAATCTGCGCAAGCTGTGTAAAATGATCAGAGCCTGGAAGAACCTGCATGGCGTCAATATGGGTGGCTTACTGATAGACACACTAGCGTATCGCTTTCTTTCATCAACATCAGATTATGACAATACCGGAAATGGCAGCCTGGGAGCCCTCGCCAGAGACTTTTTTGAATATCTGTCAAATGAGGAGAGAAAGGAAAGGTATCTCGCGTTAGGCAGTAATCAGCATGTACGTGTTAAATCTCCCTGGTTTGGCCGGGCAGCGAAACACGCGTATGAATTATGTTGTGATGCCTTAGACGCTGAGGGGGCTGCCAGTGAAAATGACCGCTGGCGCAAAGTGTTCGGACGAGCCTTCCCCAGACGTAAAGTGGGTATTATGGAAGCCCGTCTTGGTCTGGAATCGCATGCGGCAGATGCTGTTCCCTGGACCGATACCGAAGAGTTTATAGAGGATAAATATCCGGTGGATATCAGGTACTCACTCAACCTTGACTGTACCGTAACCCAGGATGGTTTCCCTCCCAGAAGCCTGAGGGAGATGCTTACCAGAAGATTCCGCCTCTCCGCTCGAAAATCTCTCCTTTTCCGGGCAGACTTGACAGAAATGGAGGCAGAGGAACCCTACACCGTTATGTGGAAGGTACTGAACGTGGGTGACGAAGCACGCAGAAGAAATATGATCCGGGGACAAATCGTTTCGGACGGCGGCTACTGTACGAAGAAAGAAACTACCGACTTCCGCGGAGATCACATGGTAGAATGCTATGTGATAAAAAATGAGGTTGTGGTTGCCCGGGCCCAGATTGAAGTTCCCATAAGCTGAGGTTTTTATGACGCAATCAGAGATGCTGAAATTAATCGCCCGACATGGTTATAACGTTGGATTTGGCGCTAAGAAAAACTTTGCCACCTATGATCTGATTTGTAAGGCATCCGGTTGGATTAGCTTTATTTCTCTTGCTGTCGGTGTGTTCGCCCTTTTTATTCCTGAGCTGGCCACAAACGTCATTTCCGCGATATTAATTATATTTGGTGTTGCTACAATGTACATTCAGTTTTATGACTCGGAAAAGCAGAGTTATGAAAGTGCGGGGATTGAGCAGACCAAAATTTTTAATGAACTTGAAGTCATCTACCGCAACGTAAAAAGCGATGCAAACTTTGACTATCAGCGTACACAACAATCCATCGACGCTATCATGTCCCGGTTTTACGGCACGGTCATCAGCAAACAGATCTTCGGAAGTAACTGGTACGCACATTATAAATTTTACTGTGAATTTGAAAAAGCATGGGTTGAAGAAGAGCTGAACCTGACACTGAAGGACAAAATCCCGCTTTCGCTCTGCTTTCTCGCCGGTCTGGCGATCATTTTTACTATAGCTGTCATCTGGAAAACGCCCTGATGCTGCAGCCAATGAAAAATTCAGCAAGCTGACTGTCAAATATGCGATGTATAGCCGGTATCACCATCCAGTGTACGTTCTATAAGGGGGGCGCTTGGAAAACGGGTAGAGTCAAGATGTGGCGCGGTAATTTTACAGGTCAGGCATATCTGTTGCCGCCTCTTTCGATTGGCGGTGCCTTACTGTCCTGACCATAAATCCTGTTTCCACACCCCGCTCATCGAAGCGGACATGCGCTTCTAACACATCCGGCTCTCGGACAGAATCATGCCTTCGCCCACGGAAACCTCTGCGGGAGCTTCGGTGCATATTTTCATGGAAGGGGATCACCCAATAACTTCCATCGAGATCGGGTCATAACGGCCAATCCGTGATCGAATAGAGCGGAATACGCACTCTGACGAACTGCTTACATTTAAACTAATTACAAACTATATAAATCCGCCTTGCTCATTCACAGGGTAGATATATTCTTACTTTTAATTTTATGTGTAATTAACTGATGACGAAAAATGAATTGAACTGTAAATGCATATCTAAGTTTTTCATTCTTATGATGTACATAATACCTTAAAATTATCAACTAGCTGAGCATTAACCTCCATCTGACTAATCCCCCATAATGCGGCTAACTGTTTCTCTGCAATCCCACTATCCCATGGCATTAGTGGGTCATTACGAAACTTAGCAAATGGCCCATCTGTTTCTGTAAGAATGCGTGATTTGGGTATTTTCAAAACTAAGGCCTTACCCTTTATTGTATCGAGCATAGCAGGCCCCACTGAGAACCAGCATCCTAAATCAATTGCCCTTTCAAGCTGCTTAGGTGTTCCAGTGAACCAATGCAATATTGCCACCCCATCGATATTTTCAATCTCATCAAGCACCGCTGATGCACTTCCCCGACTATGGATAGTCATAATCTTGCCACCAGCCCGATTTACACTGTTGAGAATGTGTCGGAACACTTTCAATTGAATATCCCAATGTTCTTTAAATCCCTGTCCACCATCAAGCCCTATTTCCCCTACATACTTAGTTTCCGAAAGCAATGAATCAAACAGGTCTAACTCATGCGATCTTTGATGCGCGATTTGAGGATGTAGCCCAAGAGCAGTTCGGATTCGTTGACTTTCTTTAGCCAATAAAGAAGTACCATGCCATGCTTTAGGTGTTGTTGTCACCGACAGAATATAAGTCCCTCGACGTTTACTTTCTTCAGCCACGAGGTCTGGCCGAGGATATAAGTCTAGATGACAGTGCATATCGATGCTCATACTATGTTCTCACTCAGTAAATAGCTTTCAACCTCATCCAGGCCATCCTTAAATACTTGCTTGAAATTATCAAATTCTGCCGTAGGCAAAGGGCCACTTTTGGCAATCCATGTACCTATTTTCAAAGTCGATTTCTGCGTGATCGCAATCCTAAGGGCGATCAGGTCGTCCCTGCGATCTATTTCATTCATTACTTTAGCTAAGGACTGGAAAATATATTCAACATCTCTACTAATTCCCCCTGCATGAAGTGATGCTCGTCGAATGATACACGGTATACATACCCCACATTGCTGCCCCATTCGTTTCCAATGACTGCAGGATACTGTACTTTCCACAATTTTAGATAAGAGCTGCTTATTTGAACATTCGGAGATCATTTTTCCTTTTGTCTTAAACTGATATGGATTGATTATTTGACAAGAAATACCGAGCGCATCAAAGATCTTTTGTATGCTCGTAATAAAATGTGGATGTGTTGTTCGTGTGCTCAGCGAACCTATCCGCCGTGGAGTAAGTGGTGCATTTAATGAGATAAATCCATTTTCAGGTACGAACAAATCAATCTTTTCTTGTTGAGATATCTCTTGTACGGCACAAGCACCTACGGCCGCAAAGGCAAGAAAATTGAGGCTACGAGTTCGCATCGTAATATCAGTCACGCCTTGATAAATGTGTGGGTCAGCATTAATCTCAAAGCGCGAAAATTGGCCACTTAATTTTTCAGCAATCTGATCTTGACGAGACTTATCCCCCTTATAAGCATGACTAACCAAAAGTGGAGCGCGCCCTGCAGCCAGAAGATCTATTGCACCAATAGCTGAATCCAGACCTCCTGAAAATAAGCTGACACAGTCAAGCCCTTTTAGCTTAATCAGACGATGCCTTGAATGCTGGCTATAAGGCTCTGGCGGTGCATAACCATCGTCACAAAATTCGAAATCCCAGATGTCTCCACTAAGAAAATGCAAAGCACTCTCAAGTTCTTTCTTTAGACTAATCCATCTGGATGGTTCATGAAGGGGGAGTCGTAACGACAATTGGCGGGTCCAACCATCCTCGGAACTTTCACGCTGAACGAAAGTATCTGCTGCAGTTACTGCTAATGCAACACTCAGAAAATCCATGACCTTAGCTGGAAGCTGTACTCCCAAACGTCTGATCCGATCAATCGCAGGATTCCCGATAACAGATATATCTCCGCGCCTCTGACCACTTAATCCATATAGCTGAACAGGTAACACTTTCTCACTTGCTGGCGGCAAATGGTGATGTTTATGATGGAAAACTAATTGTGTCACTGGTATGCCTCCCATTCTTGCCAGGCCTCAATAATGGCCTGACGTTCAATTTTTACCATTTGGTTTCGTGTGAACGATCTTATGTTACCGGCAAGTTTTGGTGCCATATGTTTATCAACAACAACTTTAATCAATTCCCGGAGTTCAATTTCTGCATGAATTGCCTTTGAAGGTGTATCTGCTTTGTTCCATGCCCTATTAGAATCCATTACCATCTGAAGGAAAATACTTTCCGCTAGATAACCAATCATTGTGTCAACAATCACACCATCAGTTATTTTTTGAGGATCGAAAATTTCTACGCCATCAAGAGCCTCCACTAAAGCATGGTTCATGGCCGCACAGATCTTTTCTGAGTCACCATCCTGTGATGTTAAAGCTTGAGCAATAGTTGATATTGCTATTTCGCATGGAAGGCCTGCCAAACTGCCCAAATCGATGCTTGGTTCTCCGGGAGCCGAAGGCATTCCCACTAAAGCCCCAAATAATTCGGCCCCAGCTTGCGTGACACTCCCTAATCGCCGAGCAGCGTTACTGCTCCCTCCGGAGGCTTTTCGCGCGTAGTGCCCTATGGCTTTTCTGAAATCTGCTCGATTTCCATTTGATACCGCATTTCCCAACGATTCTCGAAATGGCGCAAACCTCCTTTCTTGCGGCGAGGGTAACGGTTGCTGTGGCTGATCATCAGCCCATGGTGGAACCAGCGGAGAGCCACCTCCTGGACCTTTACTTGATTGTGATGTTCCCATTAAGCGTCCTTATTCCATTGTTCATCTTTTAATGCTGCAGTCATCCACGCTGGTCGTTTCATCCCCAACTGTAATTCCTGTAGATAACGAATTAATATGCTGGCTGCATCTGTTGAGTAGCGGGCCAACAGACATGCGCCGGAAAAGCCTCTGGGCTTACGATCCCAATCTGATACCTGCCGTAACTGGTTAATTAAACCTTCCATTACAGGTATTTGCTCCTCACGAGGAAGTGCTTTCAAAAGGTTTTCTGCTGTAGGAGAACTAGTGTTTTTCAATTCAATTAGTGCATTTAGTACTTCCCGTCCAGATGGCGATAAACCAACCACATATGCACCTATTGGCATAGTTTCTCGGGACAGATATATGGCGGCCCTTAAGTCAATCCCACCAAGACGAGGTTCAAGTTGGGCCCATTGACTGATGAAAGATTTAGTCGTTGGACTATCAGTCCATGTCTTTGGTGCATCAGTAGGTATTTGACCGCCATTATCGTCAAGCTGTTTAAGTATCTGGGGAACACCTTGTTCAATATCCACGAGATGATATAAATCAGCGGTGCCATCCACTCCAACACAGCGTTCAAAAATTACTAGCTTAGTAATAATTGCTTCATCCAAAGGCATTGCTCGTCGCTTCGCAATTTGAGATCGCATTTTCACAACATTCAACAAGCGTTTAACGATCCTGGGATTACCATGAATAATTGGAGAGTTGGCTAAAATGGGAGCAATACGGTCAGCACGCGCAAACGCCAGCGCGAGGTTGCTATCATCCGCTTCACCAGTCATTTTTAAGGCCTCCTGACGTGAGATTGGTTCATCTTTCCAGGATTGCTGTAACGCCTTCTCTAAGCCCTCACGGAGCATAGTTATTTTTTCGCCTTCTAAGCCATGTTCAATGGCATAAAGCATGAACAGATACGAACGGATCTCACGGACCCCAGCCTTAGGCACCCGAATAGGAACCTGGATTAGCTTATCCAGATAATCTATTTGATGGCGCTGTGATGCCCCTTTGAAGTAATCAGCCACAGAAGAGCGAATCATGTCCTCATCTGCTGCAATAATAAAGGCTGTATTAGTCAAGAAAAGGAATAGCCTGATAGCTTCAAGTGTATGGATAGCATTGGCAGGGAGACAGCGGTCTAGGTTATCTATTACCACAATGAGTGGCTTTCCAAGTTCTTCTAGAATTTCCCCATATTCCTTACGAAAGGCATCAATCTGCTGAGGGGGGCTTTTTTTTGTTTGTGGTTTAATCAAACCACAAGCAGTTTCTTTACCTTCTTTAGCTATATTGCCTAAAGCCTCATACTCTTCCTGGCTCTGGATGCCATCGGTGATATTTCTTAATGCACCAATCCCCCTAGAAAGCAAACCGCCAGTAGGTAATCCTGCCATTAAAGCTGTACCCTCAGCTAGTAATCCCATAGCTCTAAAACCATCAACTCGACTAAGGAGTCTCTTAGTTTTTGATATAAGGGTAGAATTACCTTCAGCAGCTTTTGTCAATTCTGTAGCGATGACTTCAAGAAGTGCGGCACGGGCGTCGTCGTACCCCTGATAGAGCCAAGAGTCAAAATTGATAACAATCCAATCTTTGTCGTCTTGCTCAAGTTTTTGCTCTATCAGTTTTAACAGAGAGGATTTACCTGCCCCCCAGTTTCCAAAAATTCCGATAGATACTGGTAACATATCTTTCGTGGTAAGTACATCCACGGCTAACTGAGATACTTCACCAAAATTTAGGTAGTCTTCTGATGACTCTTTGTCTGACCACATTTTTATATCCTTTACATCACCAATTTTTACGTCATTGAGTAAACTACAGGTTTGATAAAACCAACTCTGTTCAGGTGGGCAAATTCAGTGTACCACTTCACATCTGTGTGGCTATCATTCCCACCACCTCGCCGGTGGCAGCCCCTGCGGCACCGGCAAGAGCGTTATTTCCCTGTGCCACAGCCAGTGCGGCATTCACCAAGGCATGAGCTACCACACTTCCCGCACAGTCCGGGGGGGTATTTTTGATTATTTCAGCAATATACGACGCTGCACCACCTGCCAGGGTGCACTCAGATTACCGCCGGCCAGTCCCTGTACCGCTGCCGTTGCGGCCTGTATCGCCTGCTGGTATTTGCCTCCCGTTCCAAAACCTGAGGCTGTCATATCGTTGTTATACGCTTGCTGCACCGCATCCTGCACTATGAACGGGTTTATCAGGTCCATTCGAGAGAGCCATCTTCAAGCACCCAGACAGCTCCTCCCGGACAGCTCTCATCAAAAAACCAGATACCGTCTTCCATCTCTTCTTCTGTTTTTGGAAATGCCTGTCGGAAACGCTCAACCTGCTCGTCAACACTGCCTTCCAGAAACTTACCGTGCTTGGCGAGTTTGATGCGCCCTTCTTTCAGAAGGCGCTCAAATATCCAGAAAAAGAGTTTTTTCCTTTCATCAAAACTGAATACTGCGCTATCAACATGATCTGGAATACTGTAAGCCCATAAACCACTTAACGCTTGCATCTCCGATGCGTCAGCTGTTTCACGATACTCATTTTCAGTCAACATAATGCTCACCTAAATTTAATTTCAACCTGACGTCCGTATTTATGTGCAATTTCAGCCAATTGCTGATTCCCTCTAATATCAATAGTCCATCTGGCGCCTGTTTGTTCTTGGGACGACGATAAATTCCGCAACGTGATCGATGTTCCGTTATTCAGCTTTGCAGTATAGATCCCCGGCCGAACCTCTTTCAGCGGTGTATCTCCTGCCAGCTGTTGTGCGTAATTGTGGATCTGTTTATCCGTCAGATTCTGGCTTTCAAACACTTTCGTCGTACCATAACGGTTACTTACCGAACTCTGCCTGATAGTCTGCCCATCCACTGTTAACTCTCCGACCGGGTGACTTTTATCATATATTTTACTCAGTTCATCAAATCGTTGTTGCTGAACCTCCTGATGACGGGCTTTTTCTTCATTATCCGGTCCCCACCCACCCGGTGTTCCAGCACCAGCACCACCAAGCTCAGCTTTATCCTTATCCGTAGCGCTCGCTACGTCTTTGCCCAGATTCGGCTGTTTGTTTTCGTCTGTATTGTCGCCATTCAGCACATGCCCCGGTCCCCGGGTACCATCGCGACTCGGGTCACGTACAGCACACTGTTCCCGTGAGCCTTCACAACCACCACCAATATCCCAGCTATTATCATTCCCGGTATCCCTACTGGCATTACCTGTAGCACCAGCTATTGCTGCTGCCGTATTAGCCGCTGTTTCAGTGGCTATCACGTTCAGCATATTGTTTTCAACCGTCGTCTTACCTGACTGTGCTCCGGCTACCGCTGCCCCCCCTGAGTCTCCCACCAGACCACCGGCCAGACCGGCAGCAACCGTTGCCAGTGTCGAGACCGTCTGCTTCTCTGTCTCGCTCAGTTCACTCACCGGCTTACCGTACATCTGTGTGGCTATCATTCCCACCACCTCGCCGGTGGCTGCGCCTGCGGCACCAGCTAGAGCATTCTTACCCTGTGCCAGAGACAGGGCTGCATTCACCACGGCATGGGCGGCCACACGTCCCGCACCTTCCGGGGTGGTCTGTTTGATAATTTCAGCAATATACGGTGCTGCACCACCTGCCAGGGCTGCACTCAGATTACCGCCGGCCAGCCCTGCTGACACGGTTGCCAGCGTACTTATCGTCTGCTTCTGCTCTTCACTGAGGTCTGACTGTTTCACGCCCGGATACATCATTCCGGCAATCGCTCTGGCTGCCAGCTCTCCCGTTGCTGCGCCTGCTGCACCGGCAGCAACATTATTACCCTGCATTGCCGCTACTGCACCGCCCAGAATGGCGTGAGCAATGGCGTTTACTGCCGGGTCTTTTTCTGTTGATTTCAGCAGGTATGCCAGTTCCGGAGCCGAAGCTCCCGCCAGTACTGCACCAACGTCACCACCTGCCAGCTATGGCTGGAGATGGTGGATGTTACCGATAATCAAGAAGCCTTAGATATAAGGCAATGTTTTATCTTTCTTTCATACGAAAACCAGTGCTGCCATACTAGCCCTTTTCCTGTGACATCTAAGCGAGCTCATGTTTATCGGGAAGGGTGTTAGATCATTGTTAATCATACACAGGTAATTATGCAGCGGTTATGCATAACTTCATTTCGAGCGTGTGATAACGCCAACACAATCACCAGAATTATAAAATAAAATCACAAAACCTGAGAACATATCACATTTTATCACATTAATAATTTTTCTTTATGATTTCATAACTATTTACAGCCTTTTATTAAGCCCAAAAAAGTTAAATTGCAATTATTGCATAATTATTCGTGCTACAGTTTTTTACTTTTAAAATCATATAAATATATAATCACCTTAAAACAGCAAACTCCACAAAATAATAACAAATAGAAATATTTCCACCCAAATAATGATTATCTATTCATGAGCTGACATTATGAAATTAATCATTATTTGATGCAAATAACACAAATTAAAACAAACACCTTAATATCCATTCTTGTGTGAATCTCATCACAATAATGTTTATTTTACCGCCTAGTATGAACCACGAAATCAATTGAACTTAGCCGCCATGAAATTAAATACACAACATGGCGCATACCTTTTTATTCTGAAAAAATTAAAGGAATAATTATGGAAAAGCATTACGTCGGTTCTGAAATTGGTCAATTGCGTAGTGTTATGCTGCACCGCCCAAATTTAAGTCTGAAACGTTTGACACCATCGAATTGTCAGGAACTGCTTTTCGATGATGTACTCTCGGTTGAACGGGCAGGTGAAGAGCATGACATCTTCGCAAATACGCTGCGCGATCAGGGGGTGGAAGTCCTGCTGTTAACAGACCTCCTGACACAAACCCTTGATATTAAAGAAGCGAAAACTTGGTTACTGGAGACGCAAATTTCTGACTACCGCCTCGGACCTACCTTTGCGGGCGATGTGCGCAGCTGGCTGGCGGACATGCCGCACCGTGAACTGGCGCGAAGATTAAGCGGCGGATTAACTTACGGTGAAATTCCGGCTGCCATTAACAATATGGTGGTGGATACCCACACGTCTAATGACTTTATTATGAAGCCGCTACCGAATCATTTATTTACCCGCGATACCTCCTGCTGGATTTATAACGGTGTTTCTATTAACCCGATGGCCAAACCAGCCCGTCAACGTGAAACCAATAACCTCCGGGCAATATATCGCTGGCACCCGGCATTTGCCGACGGCGATTTTATTAAGTATTTCGGCGACGAAAATATTTATTACGACCACGCCACTTTGGAAGGTGGCGACGTATTAGTGATTGGTCGTGGGGCGGTATTGATCGGCATGTCTGAACGCACAACACCGCAGGGCGTGGAGTTCCTCGCCAACAGCCTGTTCAAACATCGTCAGGCCGAGCGAGTGATCGCCGTTGAGCTGCCAAAACACCGCTCCTGTATGCACCTTGACACCGTCATGACCCACATCGACGTTGACACTTTCTCCGTTTACCCGGAAGTGGTGCGCAAAGACGCCCAGTGCTGGACGCTCACTTCGAACGGACGCGATGGCCTACAACGGACCCAGGAAACCGACCTGTTGCACGCCATCGAGAAAGCACTCGGTATTGACCAGGTACGCTTGATCACCACCGGCGGCGACGCCTTTGAAGCCGAACGTGAGCAGTGGAACGACGCCAATAACGTTCTGACCATCCGCCCCGGTGTGGTGATTGGTTACGAGCGCAACGTCTGGACTAACGAGAAATACGACAAAGCCGGTATCACCGTGCTGCCCATCCCGGGGGACGAATTGGGACGAGGCCGCGGCGGCGCACGCTGCATGAGCTGTCCGCTTGAACGCGACGGAATTTAAAGGAGCCATCATGGAACGAAAACCCACTTTGGTTGTGGCGTTGGGCGGCAACGCATTATTGAAGCGCGGCGAACCACTGGAAGCAGAAATCCAGCGCCAGAACATTGAGTTGGCCGCCCGTACCATCGCCGGGCTCACGGTGAATTGGCGCGTGGTGTTGGTTCACGGCAACGGTCCACAGATCGGGCTGCTGGCGCTGCAGAACAGCGCCTACGACAAAGTAACCCCTTATCCACTGGACGTTCTTGGCGCCGAAAGCCAGGGGATGATCGGCTACATGCTCCAGCAGGCGCTGAAAAACAGCCTGCCACAGCGTGAGGTGAGCGTCCTGCTTACTCAGGTGGAAGTGGACGCTACTGACCCGGCGTTCAGCAACCCGACCAAATATATCGGACCGGTGTACAACGAAGACCTGGCAAAAACACTGGCAGCAGAAAAAGGTTGGGGGTTTAAGGCCGACGGCAGCTACTTCCGTCGCGTGGTGCCATCTCCACAGCCGAAACGCATTGTCGAGAGCGATGCTATTACGGCACTGATCCAGCGCGACCATCTTGTTATCTGCAACGGCGGCGGTGGTGTGCCAGTTGTGGAAAAGGCTAACGGCTATCGCGGAATTGAGGCGGTGATCGACAAAGACCTCTCTGCTGCCCTGCTGGCATACCAGATAGGGGCCGACGCACTACTGATTCTCACTGATGCCGACGCGGTTTACCTCGATTGGGGCAAACCGACCCAGCGTCCGCTAGCGCAGGTGACGCCAGAACTGCTCAGAGGCATGCAGTTTGACACCGGATCGATGGGGCCGAAAGTGGCCGCCTGCTGCAAGTTTGTTGAAGCTTGCAACGGTATTGCCGGGATCGGCGCTCTGGTCGACGGGGCTGAGATTTTGGCGGGCAAGAAAGGCACATTGATTCGTAACTGAATCCCCCTTCACCTACCCCTCTCCTCAAAGGGGAGATGGCAGAGTGAGGGCATCAGACAGTTAAAATTTAAAAAGGATTTCCTAATGACCATCAATTTGAAAAAACGCAACTTCCTTAAACTGCTGGACTACACCCCGGCAGAGATCCAGTACCTGATCGATCTCGCGATCAAACTGAAAGCGGCTAAAAAAGCCGGACGAGAAAAACAGACCTTGGTTGGCAAAAACATTGCCCTGATTTTTGAAAAAACCTCCACCCGTACCCGCTGTGCTTTCGAAGTGGCTGCGTTCGACCAAGGGGCGCAGGTGACCTACCTCGGCCCAGGCGGATCGCAAATCGGCCATAAAGAGTCAATGAAAGACACCGCCCGTGTGCTGGGCCGTATGTATGACGGCATCGAATACCGTGGTTACGGTCAGGCCATCGTTGAGGAGTTGGGCAAATACGCGGGCGTACCGGTGTGGAACGGTCTGACCGACGAATTTCACCCAACCCAAATCCTCGCAGATTTGATGACCATGCTGGAACATTCCCCGGGCAAAAAACTGTCGGAACTGAGCTTTGCCTACCTTGGCGACGCACGCAACAACATGGGTAACTCCCTGATGGTGGGGGCTGCCAAAATGGGGATGGATATCCGTCTTGTAGCCCCAAAATCCTTCTGGCCGGATGTGGTGCTTGTTGAACAGTGCCGTTCCATCGCGGAAGAGACGGGCGCACGTATCACCCTGACCGATGACGTGGAAGAAGGCGTGTGGGGAACGGATTTCCTCTACACCGATGTTTGGGTCTCCATGGGTGAACCGAAAGAGGCGTGGACCGAACGCGTCAGCCTGATGAAGCCTTATCAAATCAACGCTGACGTGATGAACGCCACCGGCAACCCGAACGTCAAGTTCATGCACTGCCTGCCAGCCTTCCACAATGAGCACACCAAAGTGGGCCGAGAAATTGAGATGGCATACGGCCTGAAGGGACTGGAGGTGACGGAAGAGGTCTTCGAATCCCCTAACTCTATCGTCTTTGATGAAGCAGAAAACCGCATGCATACCATTAAAGCGGTCATGGTGGCGACACTCGGCGACTAATCACCACCCGGTGCGTCGTAGGGTGCACCGGGTCTCAGGAGAACATCATGGGTAAGTTCAAATTTCCCTCCGCATATACCATTCTCTTTTTTCTGATTGCCATCGTTGCCGTCCTGACGTGGATCATTCCAGCCGGGCAGTATCACATGGCAATGAACGAAGCTCTCGGCAAGGAGGTTCCTGTTGCCGGCACCTATGCACACGTAGAGGCCAATCCGCAGGGACTGATTTCAGTGCTGATGGCCCCAATTGCCGGGTTGTATGATCCAGACTCCGGTCAGGCTAGGGCGATAGACGTTGCGCTGTTTATTCTGATCATCGGAGGATTCCTCGGGATCGTCACCAAAACCGGGGCCATTGACGCCGGAATCGAGCGCGTCACCACCCGACTACGTGGTCGCGAAGAGTGGATGATCCCGATCCTTATGGCGCTGTTTGCTGCTGGCGGTACAATTTACGGCATGGCCGAAGAATCCCTGCCGTTTTATACCCTGCTGGTGCCGGTGATGTTGGCAGCACGCTTCGACCCTGTGGTAGCCGCCTCCACCGTGCTGCTCGGCGCCGGGATCGGCACGCTCGGTTCCACCATTAACCCTTTCGCGACGGTGATCGCCGCCAATGCAGCCGGGATCCCCTTCACCAACGGTATCACCTTGCGTGTGGTGGTGCTTGTCATCGGCTGGATAATCTGCGTGACATGGGTGATGCGCTATGCCCGGAAAGTTCGCAAGGAGCCGTCTCTCTCCATTATTGCGGATAAACAAGAGGAGAACCTCGCCCACTTCCTCGGCAATAAAAGCGAACAGGCTCTGGAGTTCACCCCGGTACGCAAAATTATTCTGGTGATTTTCGCCCTTACCTTCGCGGTCATGATCTACGGCGTGGCGGTGCTGGGTTGGTGGATGGCGGAGATCTCAACGGTATTTCTGGCCAGCGCAATTATCATCGGCCTGATCGCCCGCATGAGCGAAGAGGAACTGACCTCTACCTTTATCAACGGCGCGCGAGATTTGCTGGGCGTTGCACTGATTATCGGTATCGCGCGCGGTATCGTAGTGATCATGGATAAAGGTATGATTACCCATACTATTTTGCACTACGCCGAGGGAATGGTTACTGGATTATCGACAGTAGCATTCATCAACGTGATGTATTGGCTGGAAGTGGTGCTGTCGTTTCTTGTGCCTTCTTCGTCCGGTCTGGCCGTTCTGACGATGCCGATCATGGCACCTCTTGCCGACTTCGCTAACGTCAACCGCGACCTGGTAGTTACGGCTTACCAGTCTGCGTCCGGTATCGTTAACCTGATCACTCCCACCTCTGCCGTTGTGATGGGCGGACTGGCTATCGCCCACGTGCCTTACGTGCGATATCTGAAATGGGTTGCGCCGCTGCTTGGGATATTAACAGTGGTAATTATGGTGGCATTAAGTCTGGGGGCATTGTTGTAATTTGCCGGATGGCGCTGCCCCTATCCGGTCTACGGAATGGTGTGGTGTCACCGGTTATTTCGAGAACTGAATATAGGATTATGATGGATTACGAAGATTTCTCTCCCAAAGAGCAACTACAGCTAACGGTCTGCCAACGTCTGATTGCAGAAAAGAGCTATTTTTCCCAAGAGGAGCTCCGCCGCGACTTACAGGAGCGTGGTTTTGAGACAATCAGCCAGTCCACCGTTTCTCGTCTGCTCAAGTTGTTAGGTGTCATAAAAATTCGAAATGCCAAAGGGCTAAAAGTCTATTCGCAGAATCCACAGTTGCGTCCGGCTCCTGATGCCGCGCGCACTGTGTCCGAAATGGTGGTGAGCGTTGAGCACAATAGAGAATTTATCCTTATCCATACCGTTGCTGGATATGGCCGCGCAGTGGCACGTGTCCTTGATTATCACCAGTTACCAGAAATTTTAGGCGTGGTGGCCGGAAGCAGTATCGTCTGGGTCGCTCCTCGGATGGTGAAGCGTGTCGCTCTGGTGCATAAGCAAATTAATTATTTACTAAGAACGTATTAATATTCACAAATGCCCGCTTGTATTGACTAATACATACATTAAATCGCTTCATTCGCAAAGCGAGTTTCCTATAATGCCTGATAATGTGCCAGGAGGGAGCATAGTCAAGCGTGTACGATATAACGTCTCACCGCGTCTGAAATCAGACACTGGCTTGGTGTTTTATTCCCGTTGCTTAATCTATTCCTTGGGTCCCTCATTTGAGGGGCTTTTTTTGCTCGGCATCAGGAGATAAACATGAATCCGTTTTATCAAAAAATAAATGCCCCTAGCCGCGAAGTGCTGGAGCTCGTTCTAAAAATCGCAGCAAAAATTGAAAACCATTCCTCAACCATCGCGGCGTTCGTATGCGCCGCCAATGATGCGCCCGAAAAACGCGTCAATATGAGTTCCCCGGAAGCTTACAATGTTATTACCCGATCTCGATGGAAGTTATTGAGTGATCTCCTTTCATGAAAATACGCATCATTCCACAAAACTTAAAAAATCCCGCTTTGAAACCATGTTAACGCTACAAACGTTAGTTTAGCTATGATGGCCGCTAAGATCATGCCAATATGCCAGTGTACAAGCGCCAGGACGGGCATTTTGGGGGAGACTGACGGTTAAATCGGGATAGGAGCTGATCTCACGATCAGCTTCCTCCCACACCACCGTACGTATGGGGCCGTATACGGCGGTTCGGTTATGTTGATCGTCGCCTGCCTATACTTCTGGCAGACCCAGTCTGGAGAACAGATTATTGGGGAGTGCTATATTCAGTGCCGGACTACAGCTTATCCGCCACTCTTTATGGCAGCTTCCTGCTGTTTGCGCCGCAAGGTCCTTGCTTACGCCTCGACTGCGCCTTATCCATCCGTTCAGCTCTCGCATCAGCGATGGCCTCTGGTTCAGCCCGTAGTAACTTTTCCAGCCCGTCAGATATCGTTTTAGCAACCGGGTTAGCTGTTCAAGGCTTCTCCCTGTGTTGCGTCCGGTCAGTGCTCTTATCCGCATTTTGAACCGTTTTATCGACTCCGGCGATACCACGCACCATACCTTCCGCCCCCTTATGAAGCTGTATCCAGGGAACTTGCGCGTTTCAGGGCGTGCTACAGCACTCTTCTTCGCGTTGACCTTCAGCTTCAGTTTATGGCTCAGCCAGTGCGTCAACCCCGCCATGATCCGGTTGTCTGCCCGTTCGCTTTTCACGTAGACATTACAGTCGTCTGCGTACCGCACGAACTTCAGACCACGTTTCTCCAGTTCCTTGTCGAGGTCGTCAAGCAGCAGGTTCGATAGCAGCGGCGACAGTGGGCCGCCCTGCGGCGTTCCTTCTGTCACCGGCCTTACCAGACCTGCGTCCATCACCCCTGCATTCATGAACCTGCGGATAAGTGACAACACCCGTTTATCCGATACTCGTTTCTCTATCCGGCTCATCAGCACATCGTGATTTACCCGGTCGAAGAACTTCTCCAGATCGAGGTCGACCACCCAGTGATACCCGGCCCCGATATGTTCCCGGGCCTGTATCACTGCCTGGTGGGCCGAACGACCGGGACGGAACCCGTAGCTGTTATCGCTGAACGAGCTATCCCACAGTGCCCCTGCAATACCTGCATCATCGCCTGCTGGATGAAGCGATCCACCACCGTCGGGATGTCCAGCAGACGTTCGCCGCCGCCGGGCTTCGGTATGGACACTCTTCTCACAGGAGATGGGCGGTATCTGCCAGACAGTAGTTGCGCTTTCAGCTCTGGCCAGTGGTGCCTCAGGTAGTCCGGCAGTTCGCTTACGCGCATACCATCGACTCCCGCTGCACCTTTGTTGGCTTTAACTCTTTTCAGGGCTTGCCTGAGATTGACTGGTTCACAAATGGCTTCCATCAGCCACACTGTTGACGACGGACTTTCTCTGTTCGTCGGTGCCTGCACGGTTTCAGCCCCCGGAAGGGCGGCGTTCGGGGCTTCACCCCGTTCTCCGGCCTCAGGGGCGCGATGCGTTTTCTGCTGCATGACCGTTCAGAACCTCCGTTGATACTCGTCACTCATTACCGTTCGGGCCTTCGGGTGTCATGCCCTACTATGCCCTCTGCTGACTCCTGTCCGCCGGTCAGCGCCCCTTACGGTACGCTAAGTTCTAGATACAGAACGACGGACAGGCCTCCCGGGGTAAGTTCAGACGCCTTCACCACACACCTATCCGATTTACCCCCCGGTTCTTGATGGTTATGGCCTTCGCAATTCTTTGCTTGCTCCGCCAACCGGGTAGGCCTCGTATCGGATTTCTGTTCGTCAGGTCATGGATTTGCTTCACGCTTCCTTCAGACCCCGCCTTACGACGACGCCCTTGCGCTTCGCTAGTCCTTCGCCACCATCAGGCTGGACAGGGGACTTTCACCCCCGAGCTGCTGAACATGCCCGGCACACAAAGAAGATCTCGGCTCAGTGACCGGGATTAGTTATACAATTATCTGATTGATTTTTAATATATCTTTTCTTAAATCATCGTTAATATCTGACGGTTCTAGCTGGTTTATAAGTTGCCTTATTTGGGTAAAGGTACTTTTCTGATCTTTTAGATCTTCTCCTTTTATCGTTGATAAAGCTGCAATTAGTTCACCATCGTAATATTCACCCGCTAACGGCTCTTTAGTTAGAACTTCCAACACTCTTGGCATCAACTGATCAATACATAAATTTTGTCGGATAGCGCGGCAAAGATCTTCCACTGTTAACTTTTCAAGAGGCACATCTATGATACGTTCGAACCAGAGTTCAAGCTGTGATTGTTGCTCAGGCTCTTTTGTCATATTGATGTTTCCAATCAATTTACGTAAGGTAATCATATTCCATATCCTTTCAAGGCTGATTCTATTTTATTAATAGCATCTGTTGCTCTGCCATACGCAGCCTGAGCTTCAGGATTGTTGACGTTTTTCAACGTATCCGCATGATTTCTTAATCCTCTGAGCGTATTTTGCATTTCCTGCATATGATCCCAATATCCTCCATTCTCTTTAGGAACTGGCTTACCATCCATATCCTTGAGAGTTCCAATAATATCATGATCTTTCAGAGCATTTTTATAGTGTTATCGATCTTCTTAATCGCACTTTCTTGCTTCTGATTAAGCTTATCTACAGGTTTTTCATTTTGCTGCTTAGGATCATTTTCCGATGGTGGTGGTGTACCGGTTCCTGAGCCGGAACCGCCCAGTTCTACTTTTTCCGCATCGGTCAGATCTTTACCGATATTCGGATTCGAGGCAGCCCCGGAACCGTACTTATCATGCAACGAACTGAGATACTTAGTAGTGATCTCATCATTACCCATCATTTGCAGGGTAATCAGATGCTCCAGTTCATCGGAGGTCATCCTGTCGGCCATATCCTTGACTGCCGCCCCGGCAAGCCCGGCCATGCCCGCTTTCGCCCCGATTTCCAGCAACTGCTCTGCAACTTTAGTCCTGCAAGGTGCTGCGACCGCACAGCCTCTGGCAACCAGACTCAGCGCATTATTCTCAACTAAAATCCCGCCGGATTAAGGGCGGGATTAATTCTATTATCTATTGTTTTTTTTATTACTTCGATATAAGCCCCAACTCCCTATGCTACATAGCAGAGAGCAATACACTGCTATTTTTAAAGATTTCATAACATCAATATATGAGAATAAAAAATCGCCACCAATCCAATAAAATGCAAACACTCTGATGAAGAAAAACATCATTACCGACATGATAAATATGGCAATAAACCATATAAGTACAGTCACTAAAAAACGCATAAGGAGAGATTGACACTTCATTATTTCTTCTCCTGTTGATTTTTTAACTGTTCTTGGATTATAGCTCCTGATCCTTCTGAACCAATTGAAGAACCTATATTCCCAGCAATTCCAGGCGTTGGATTTAATGGTAGAGGCTTGCTGATCCCCATACCAACATTGAGCCATTCCCAGTTTTTCCAGTTAGGATTAATTACTTTCTCCAGTGGCCCTTGAACAACCTTACCTACACCATAACCTATTGCCGATGTACCACCACTCATCGCAGCACCAGATAATGGATCCTTCCCATCCAGCCAGTTACCAAATGCACCACCGGCTGCATTCCATCCAACAGTTCCTTTCCAGCCCTGCCCCATGGTGATTACATTGACCCATCCTGCAATGATTGCATTTTCAGGATCAACTGAACTATCTACCATGGAACCAATTCCTGCATTTGCACCTGCGCCAAGAGCCCACATGGCTTGTGCGCTTCTAGGTAACAGCGAAACACTACTTGTCGCTAATGCGGCAGCATAAGCTTTATTTTCAGCCTGCCCCCGCTTACAGGCTTCACCGGAAGGATTATCACTACAGGAGAGAACATCAGCGCCATGCTCTCTGGCTTTTTCCGTCTGGAGCCATTCACTGCCACCCAGCAGGTTATTCTCAACAACGTTCTTCCCGGCACCAGCTCCAGCAGCCGCGCCAGCCACATCGCCACTGGCAATGCCGCCGGCCATACCCGCTGACAGCGTTGCCAGCGTGCTTACAGTTTGCTTCTGATCTTCTGTCAGTTTCGACGGATCTACGCCCGGGTAGAGGCTTTTCGCAATGGCTGACGCGATCACTTCGCCAGTACCCGCGCCAATTGCGCCTGCTGCCGCACTGTTGCCCTGAAGGGCTGCTGTCACACCACCGAGAATGGCATGGGCAATGGCTTTTGCCGCTGTATTGTCATCAATACCCGCGTGATGACCGATGATGTTCGCCAGCTCCGGCGCTGAAGCACCTGCCAGCGCGCCTGCCATATTGCCGCCCGCCAGGCCCTGAAATGCAGCCGTTGCAGCCTGGATACCGCGCTGCATATCGCTGCCGGTACCATACTTTTCCTGTTCCTTTTTGTATTCCGGCGTATCACGCAGTTTTGCCAGATATGCCTGCCGCTGTTCTTCCGTCGCATCCGCCGGAACAGGCCCATATTTATCCTGCGCAGCCTTCAACGCATTCAGTTCTCCCTGTGTACGCGCAATATCCGCCACCTGACTGCCTATGTCACTGATAAGCCCCACTGTCTGCAGACGCCTCTGCTCCTTCTCCTTGTCAAATATCGGGCTGATACTGTCATTAGCGTGCACAGGGTCACGGCTCAGGTTCGCCAGATTCTGCTTCTGATTGTCCCTGTCCCGGATGGTGATTGTGCCATCTGCCACTGCGGCCTGAGTCGTTCCTTCCGCATGTCCGCTGTGACCTCCGGCGGATATCATGCCACCCGGCATGTTACCCTGAAATTTATCCCCGAAGCTGCCACCACCGCTCAGACTGATTCCACTGTGACTGACTTTATAATCCGCTTCGTTGTGAAGGTCACTGAACCCCAGCGTTCCGGTATCCAGGTGGTTTTTATCCGGTGTGGCAGTGGAGGCAATCACCGCACCCTCCAGTTGGGTATGTCTGCCCACTGTAATGTCGAAGCCACCATCACCGGCAAACATTCCGGTTTGTTCAGCAACGGAGTCAAAGCGGCTCTTCATCTTATCCCGGGAGGCAGCGATGTAACCTGAGCCGGTCATGGAGCCAAAGGTAAAACTGCCGCCGGCAGCCACGCTGGTCTGTTTACTGTCGTACTTACTGGTGTCCTGCTGGCTGCTTATCAGCAGGTCGTGGCCCACATCGGCGATAATCCTGTTGCCGTTGACCTGAGCACCGTTCAGTACCGTATCCCGACCACTGTTGATGGTGACGGTTTTACCGCTATCTATTGTGGTTTCAGTCCACTCAGTACCGTTACCTTTCTCGCTGCCTTTTGCCGCATTAACGCTGGCAAAGACGCTGATACCGGCACCGTTACCACCGGCACCGATACTGACACCCACGCCACCGCCACTGCTGCTGTTCCTGCCCGTTGTTTTTTGTGTGTTTGCAGCGCCACTCAACAGAACATCATTCGCGGCATCCAGGCTTGTGTTACCACCGGCCTTAAGCTGGCTTCCTGCAATCACAATATCTCCGCGGTTATCGCCCCTGTTTTTGCCGGTTGCGACAACAGACAGATTATTCCCGGCATTCAGCGTACTGCCGGATACTGTGTCACTTTCAGAATGTTGTTGTGATTTCGATTTCTGGGTGGTAAGCGACAGGCTGACTCCCGTCGCATTCGGGTCACCGGTTGCGGTGGCCATTGCCGCAGCCTGTCCGGCCTGCACACCAGACAGCGCTGTCTTTGTGGCCTGCAGGGCTTTCAGACGGCTGTCACTGCTCTCCTTCGTCTCCTGTGCACTGGTGACCGCATTATTGATGGCACTGCCCACCGTGCCGGAAAGGGCAACCGTCAGCCCGCTTTTCTTCTGCTCAAATTTTTCGTCCACAGTACGACGGTCATGCCCCGGGTCAACCACTACACTGTCACCGGTAATGCTGATATCCCGGTTCGCAATCACATCCGAACCGCTGATATGAGCCTGTTTGCCCGCGGTAATACTGACATTACCGGCAGTGGAGCCGATGGTGCTGGCACTCTGACTCTGCGTTGTCCCGGCCTCGCGCCGGTCGTGCGTTGTCTTACTGCTGCCAATGGTGAAACCAATACCGCCGGTACCCATCAGACCGGATTTCTTCGTTTCCTTAAAGCGCCAGGACGTATCTGTATTGATGGCAGCAAGAACATCAACATGGTTACCCGCCGCCAGTGACACATCCCGGTCAGCCACCACATCCGAACCCTCTACTGTCAGGTTATCACCGGCGTTAACGGTCACGCGGTTCCCCGACAGCAGGGAGCCTGCTTCACGGGAGGCACTGTCCTCACTGATGGTGTGGGTGGTTTTCTTACTGAGAAAACCTCCGCTTTTTTTCTTCGTTTCCAGATAGTGATAGTCACTTTCTGTCGCCGTGGTCAGGGCAACATCACGACCGGCATTCACGCTGATATTGCCGGTTGCGGTAACGGATGACGCAACAGCGGTGATATCCCGTCCTGCGGTGACGGTGGTGTCACCACCGCTGGCGATTTCCGTTCCCTGCTGACGGACTGTCTCGTTAATCTCTTTCTTTTTCTTCGACGTATAGCTGTCACCTGCGCCGGCAGACTCTGCCACCAGGTTCACATCACGCCCGGCCCGGATGGACACGTTATTTTCCGCAGCCACACCGGCAGCCTGACTGGCAATATCACGACCAGCAACAAGGAGGAGGTTATCGCCCGCCGTCACCGTGGACACTGCTGCGTGGCTATCATGACTTTCTGACGTGCCGTTGCGACTGTTTTTGCTTTCCCTGACTGCATTCAGACTCAGGTCGTTACCTGCAGAAAGCAGGGCGCTGTGCCCGGCAGAAACAGAGGATGCCGTGACATCCAGATTATGGCCTGCAGCCATCGCCAGGTTACCGCCGGCGCTGATGCTGCTGCCCTGTGAGGTGGTGGATGATGAACTGTTGTCATCAGTGTGCCAGAAACCGGACTGACTTTTGCTCCCGCTTATCAGGGTTGCGGCAATGTTGATATCATTACCCGCAGACATTCCAAGGGTTCCACCGGACGAGACCGTTGCCCCGGTAATATCAATGTTTTTCCCTGCATCCAGCGAAAGTGAATCAGTGCCTTTAATGGTCGCAACCGGACCGGTGTCCGTACCGCTGAGATGCACACCACCATATCGGCTGTCACTGCCCGCATTCCATTGCTGACGCCGGGTGATATTGCTGATGTTGCCACTCACGCTTTCCAGTTGTACGGTTTTACCGCTGATGACTGAGCTGATATTGCTGATATCCCCGATGGCGCTCAGGTCCAGGCTACCGCCCGCGCTTATCAGCCCCGCATTCAGGTTGTCGATATAGCCGGTACTGTCGAGCGAGAGGTCGTTCTGTGCGTTGATGCTGCCGCCGCTGTTGGTGATATTGCCGCCCGCAAGCTGCACGTTGTTCCCGCTGATAACGCTGCCGTTATGCAGGGTGATATCTTCCGGCGACAGATACAGTTTCGGGACCATGACTGTCTGTCCGTTGATGGTGACTGACTCCCACCACAGTATGCTGCCGTCAAGCTGAGCAATCTGTTCAGCTGTCAGCGCCACACCAAACTCTAATCCCAGTCCTTTCTGTTGTCTGGCCGCGTTATCCATCAGATACCGCATCTGTTCCGTGTCTGAACCCAGTCCGTTGATATAACGTGAACCCGTCCGGCTCAGCACCGCGTTACTGACATACCGGGTATCAAAGACCGCATCCCCCAGGAAACGATAATCTTTTTCCGGTTTCAGCCCGAGGCGGTCAAGAAAATACGATGAGCCCAGAAACTGTTTTTCATCGGTATACGACGGAGCCGTTTCACGTGGCGCCTGACCCGGCTTCGCTCCAAGAAGCTCATACAGTCCGGCAAACAAATGGCTGTCCACCTGTCCGAGACCATCCAGTTTCGGGTTTACCGTAATCAGATACGGACTGTCCGGGTCCGTGGACGGAACCAGGTATCCATTGTTGCCGGAAGGCAGTGGCCAGTCATCACTGATACCGGTCTGACCGGTCAGTGGCGAACCTCCGGCAATATTTTTCAGGGCACCTGCCAGTTCATCGTGCCATTGCGGAGAGCCAACCACCACCGGCTCATACTGCTGCAGCGCTGTCTGTGTCAGACTGTCTCCGCCGGTCTGCTGACTTAACGTATTCAGTACAGGTGCAGAGACCACCGGACTGACACTACCTGCATGTGCAGTGGTTGTTCCGTTATTGATACTGCTGGTAAAACGGGTCTTAACATCCCCGCCCGCCTGAATAACGGAATAATACGTCTTACCGGGCGTGTAATCTTTTTCCCGGCCATCCAGTGAAAATCTGATGGTATTGTTTTCAAATTCCGGTGACAGCAGGGGCAGTTTATCCAGAGAGCCTGTGGCATAGCTACCGTAAAACGTTTTCGGGTCGTAGCGGTATACCAGATATTCATTCTCTGTCCCCGTCTGCCAGCTCTGATTGCTTAACTCTCTGCCCGAGAGTGCGATATCCCCATTCACCAGGATAAATGACGCCCGGTTTTCCAGTCGTTCAGCCTCAGCAGAAAGATTACGCCCTGACGCAATGCGGCCTGCCGGATTATCAGCACCGGTTACTGTTGTGATGTTCTGGCTGCTGAGAAAGCGCTGTGTGGCACTGTCAGCAAACGGCGCGTAATAATAAAGCGTATCCATTGTGATATTGCATGCCCCGTGCCCGTTGCAGGGCGTACCGTGCTGATTTTCAACTTCACGGGTGAAATAGCCATAGCTGCCGTCAGGAAGAAGGGAAAGGGGAATATCAACCAGAGCATTTCCCATTCCCTGAATGGATGAGGGGTTAGTCCGGGTTGTTGTTGTGGCAGAAAATCCCTCCCGCTGGTTCAGAAGGTGCCCGGTTCTTACAGCAATATCGCCCTGATGCGTCTCAATATTCCCGGAGGTATTGATAATCTCTGTGTTTGCACCACCGGAAGCATCCTTCTGTACCCACAGACTGTTGCCGGCCAGGATATCACCATGCTGGTTATGCAGACGGTCTGTAAACAGCTTCAGGTTATTCCCCGCATAAATCAGCGCACTGTTCAGCAGGGTACCGGCCACATTCATTGTCAGACTGCCTGCCGTGCCGGTAAAACCACTGATGGTGATATCACTCCGGCTGTTCAGACTCACATCGCCACCGGCCTGAAGTGAACCCGGTGCGTTAAGGAAAAGACGCTGTGCGCTGAAAACACTGTTGCCTTTACCGGCAGTCAGCGTTCCATTGTTGGTGAATGCCTCTCCGGCACCGAGCACCATGGCATCACCCTGCATGACACCGCCGTTGGTGATGGCATTTTGCGACGTGACGGAAAGGGTTTTCCCTGCGGCCAGGGTACCATGATTCGTGAGGGCAGCAATCAGTTTCAGTGTGACATCACCGGTGGCCACCACCTGGCCCTGACCACTGAAGTCCTGAGCGTCAAGCAGCAGGTTGCCTGCACTGTACAGCCGCCCTGTACCATTTTGCAGCAGTGAACTGCCCTTGACGCCAAGCCCGGCGGTTCCCAGCAGGGTACCGCTGTTGCTGAATGTGTGGTAATTCACCAGCAGGTCCGCACCCTGAAGCGTACCGGTATTATTCAGCGTGGTTCCTTTAACGTCGGCACTGCCGGTGACAAGTACGCGTCCGCCGTTGACAGTATTCACCACATCCAGCAGCAGGGTGGCAGCCTGTACCAGTCCGCTGCCGGTGTTCGCCAGCACCTGCGCCGTCAGCGTGAGGTTACTGCCGGAGAGGATTTTGCCGTCGTTCTGCAGACGGTCAGTGGCGTTCAGGGAAACCCCGCCACCACCCTGTATCGTGCCCTGGTTACTCAGGGTCGCAGTACTGACATTCAGTGCATTCCGGCTCATCAGAACACCACCGGAACGGTTGTTCACGCCACCGGCGGCGGCCAGCATCAGCGTTTCGCCCTGCAGATGCCCGCCGTTTGTGAGTTGTCCTGCCGTGATGGTGGTGGCATTTCCCTGTAATTGCCCGTCGTTTGTGACACTGTCTGCCTTCAGCGTCAGCACACCTGCACTGAGCAGTTTTCCGTTCGCCTGATTGTTCAGCGTCTGATTCACCGTGAGCGTGAGAGCATCCACACCGGTGATGTCACCCGCACTGGTCAGTGAGTTCGCCTTCAGGGTCAGATTTTTTGCAATCCATTGTCCGCTGTTGCTTAAATTCAGTGCACTGAGCGCCATTTCACCGTTCGAGGTGACTTTGCTGCCTGCTGTGCTGACAAGCTCACCCGTCAGACGTGCAGTCAGGCTGTCAGCCGCCTGGATCGCCCCGCTGTTTGCCAGACTGTCTGCGGTGATCAGCACCCGTTTGCCCTGCCAGTGTCCGGAACTGGTAATACTACTGCCTGCGGTGATTGTCAGATCGCCGCTGGTCAGCAATGAACCTCCGTTATTCATCAGCGCAGGTTGAGGGGATGCCATACGGGCGGCAAGCGTCAGCGCGGCGATCCCGGTGAGCGTGCCACTGTTGGTGACACTGTTCTGGCAAATCGTGACATGGTTACCCTGGACAGTGCCGCTGTTATCCAGTGAGTTTCCATCAAGGGAGAGCGTGCCGGCCGAAAGCAGACTGCCCCGGTTGTCCGTGGTGGCTGCTTTCAGCGTGGTGTCACCCTGGCTCATGATATCGCCGGTACTGGTCAACTGACCGGTTGCCGAAGCAGTAAGGTTACCGGTTGCCAGCACGGAACCACTGTTCGCCCATCTGTCCGCCTGCACGGTGAGATTCTGTCCCTGCGTGGTCCCTGCGGTATTCAGTATTTTACCCCGGAGGGTGAGGTCGTCCTCCGTCAGCCAGCGCCCGTTACTACCCTGTGAGAGGGTGTCGCCAGCAAGCGCCAGTGCACCGGCGCCCTGCAACAGGCCGTCACCATCCAGCGTGGTCGCCCTGACGTTCAGCGTGTCAGCGATGATTTTTCCCGGATTGCTGAGGGAGACAGCATTTAACATTAAACCATTATCACCGGTGATAAGCCCGCTGTTGCGGATGTCCGGTATATCCAGCGTCAGGTCTGCAGCACTGTACAGCGTGCCGTTCTGCTGATTATCAAGCCTCTGTGTGTTAACGGTGAGTGAGGCCTTCCCCTGCAACAGACCGCTGTTGGTCAGGGTCTGTGACTGTGTATTCAGGGCGGAACCAACAAGTACGCCGCTGCTGGTCAGTTCCGGCGCACTGAGGCTGAGCGACGGGGCACTGCTTTTCCCGCTGTGGGTGAGTTTTTCACTGGCGTTCACCACCATGGTCTGTTGTGCTGCCTGCGTACCTGCAAGACGTGCATCTCTGGCGTTGATGCTGAGATTTTTGCCGCTCTGAAGTTGTGCGCCCGCTGCGGTACTCAGTCTGTCTGCCTGAACCCGGAGGGTGTCACCGGCACTGGTTTCCCCGTCCAGCGCCACTGTTGTCACATTCAGCGTCATCGCAGCATCGCTGTGGGTGACCGATTTTTTACCGGAGCTCAGCGTCTGCGCACTGACTGTCAGCCCTTTGCCGCCGGACAGCACACCGTTCAGTGTCACATCCTGCGCCTTCAGCACCAGTGCATCATCGCTCACCAGCGAACCTGTACTGGTCAGTTTCCCACTGGCCGTGATATCCACTTTGCCCTTCGCGCCAGTGCGGCCGCTCTGGGTAAAGTCGCGGGTATTCACGGTCAGGGGACCGCCACTGAGCAGGGAGCCACTGTTGCTGAGCGTTGTACTGCCGAGCGTCAGGGTAGCTCCCTGAACGGCGCCACTGTTATTCAGCGTACCGGCATTGAGTCCCGCATGACTTTTCGCCAGCAATATTCCGTCCTGCGTCAGCGTGGTGGCGCTGGCCGTGAGATTCTGTCCGGCGGTTATCTGTCCCTGTGTTGTCAGCGTGTCACTGGCGACAGTCACGATATCGCGGGCCGCGTTAATCTGGCTGGCGGTATCCTGTGTGATGTTTTTCGCGGCAAGCGTTACATCCCGGCCGGCAGTCAGTTTTTCATTCTGTTGAGTGATTCTGCCGCCGGCGGTCAGGCTGAGGTTCTTGTCGCTGTTAAGCGTTCCATTGCTGAGAACGATATCGCTCCGGCTGCTGACGCTCAGGTTACCTCCCGCTTTATGGTCGCCGGTTAAGGTGACGCCCTGACCTTTTGCAGTGACGGCCCCCGTGGCGAGACTGTTGTTGACAGTCAGTCTGCCGCTGGCATCCAGGGTGATATCGCCATCGCGGGCATAAAGGTTACCAAGATTAACCCCGACACCACTTTCAGTGGAGGTCAGATGAATACGCCTGGCGTACATTCCACCGAGAGCGCCGGTATCAACGGCAACTTTCGGCACATCACCTTCGCCCTTCAGGGCACTGACGCGACCATCTGCAGTTACACGGTTAGCGCCTGCAGTGACAGTTAAATCCTTCGCATGAAGCGCGGCATTCACTTCCGTTGCACGGGCAATAATGGATACGGCATCGCTCCGGGTGCCGTCCAGGCCCGCGCCATTGATGGTGATACTGCCTTCAGTCACCTCCAGCGCCTGCAGGCTGCCGTCGGCATTCATCACAGGTCTGCCCGTGGTGAGCGTCGCGTGCGGCGTGTTGATAAAGCCACAGCCGTCACAGGTGATACCATACGGGTTGGCGACCATCACATTCGCCGCTTTGCCGGCCACTTCCGTATAGCCCTGCAGCAGCGAACGGTTACCGCCGGTCACTTCGTTGATGATACCCTTCGCTTCCCCACCCGCTTTCAGGTTCGGGTTATTCTGTATCAGTCCACCAAGCTGCGTCGGATTAAGCTTACCGGTGGCATTATTGAGAATCAGCCCTTCCTTCCCGACGTTGTAATCCGTAAACCGGTTATGCGAAATCCCGGCCCCGTTCGGCGTGGCAATGTTCACGACCGGCACACCATTTGCCGCTTTATCCATTCCGGTCCCGTTTTGTGGGGTGATGACGGCCCCCACAGCCGGTAACAACGGCTGCCCGGCGATAATCGTACTGATAAGGTAACTCAGCAGGCGGTAAGTGAAGCGAACGGGAGGCTGATGCATGGTAATAATCCCTTAAAACGCGACGGCAACGCGCCAGTAAACCGTGAGATGGTCAGGGGCAAGCCAGTCCGGGTAAATCAGAGGCAGTCCGGCGATGAACGAACCGGAAACATGACCACTGGTGGTGCTGAGCCCGGCAGCAGCACCCCACAGCGTGCCGGACGAGTACGGGTCATCGCTGTCAGAGTGCAGCCAGCCGCCGTCCAGTGCAGTCACTGCACGGACAGTTCCCACATATGGCAGGGAGAACAGAGACCAGGACAGCTCATTCCGCAGATAACCGCCGTTATTACCGGAGATATACTGCTCCTTAAAGCCACGCACTGAACTCTCACCCCCGAGGCTCAGTTGTTCCACACCATGAAGACGGTCCGGTGACCACTGGGCATAAGCGCTGGTCAGCCACCACACACTGTCCGTGACGGGGCGCTGAAAACTGGCGCTTAATGACCATTTCCGGAACTGATTTACGGGCAGGTCTCCCCTTTTCCCGTGGTCGCTTTCTGCGCCGAACCAGGGCATCCCCCGTGTAAATACCGGATTCAGTGTTCCGACACCACCCAGAAACTTGTGTGTGTGATTCAGCCCGACAGAAAATGAAGTGAGTTTACGGCTGCTGCCCTGAAGCAGAACATCATCCAGATAATTGTGAATAATGCGGTGCTGCAGACCTCCGGTCAGTGCTGTCTTCATGTCCCCGTTACGGAACAGGACATGCGACAGTCCCAGCCGGTGAGTCTGCAGGTCTCCCGTGGAACGCCACCGCCAGCCCCGGTTATCAATGGTGCTGAGGTAGTCACTCCATGAATACGTGTAATCCACCAGGGTATAGCCATACGGCAGACTGACACCGGCGGCAAAATTCCTCGCATCATGTGACACCGAAAAGTCACTGCTCCGTCCCCCGCTGACAAACCAGTTGTCAGCCAGCCCCAGAGGATTATTAAAGGAAAGGACACCATTTAACTGCCCCGTACCGGTATTCTTCTGTCCACTGTTGTCGAAGCCCACGCTCCCTGTGACAGGCCATTCCGGCGATGCCGTCAGTGTCACCACCGACCATCCCTCACGGTCACCGGGCGATATTTCAATCTGTACCGGCTCCGTACGCAGACGATTAATCTGCTCCATCCCCTGCTCAATATCCCGCAGGTTCAGAACCTTCCCCTCCATTCCCGGGAAAACCATCTTCAGGGTGCGGGCAGGAAGGTCAGCGCCTTCCGCCCGGATTTGCTGCAGCCTGCCTTCCATGACCGTTATGTGCAGTACGCCCCCTGAAAGGTCCTGCTCTGTCAGAAAGGCCCGGCTGGTGATATATCCCCGGCGTATATAGCCGTCCGTCACGGCATCCGTGACCGCGGTCAGCCCCGTGATATTCAGACACTGATTCACCCACGGTGCCACCAGTCTGTCGGTTTCTGCAGACGTCAGTCGGGTGACCCCACTGACAACAATGCGTGACACCGTAAAGCAGGGACCTTCAGTACCGGCAGACGTTTCCGGAGACGGCGTGATGGTCAGCGGCGCACTGCGCTCCAGCGCATCACGCTGACGCTGGTTTTCATCCAGCAACTGCTGCTGTTGCTGCTGAATTGCACTGCGGTCACCCGGAGACAGCATGGCTGCCGGAGACGAAAATGAAAGAATGCAAAGGCAGGGGAGGAGGGAAAAATAGCGTACCACCTGAGATAAGGTACGGATCCTGAATGCGTACTGACCGGAAACCATACCAGGAAACGACGTTCTGTTCGCCAGTAAGTTATCCTGCCGGTGCTGCATATTCTCCTCGTGTCGTGGGTATTCAGTGTAAATTAACGTAAGCGGAATGTCAGTGCTGAAATTTACACCAGATAAAAAACATACTGAAATAATCCTGCTGTGTAACATCCTGGAAAAATGTCAGAAATGTGATCGGAGTTGTGGTTTACGGACGGGGAAAGGGAAAACAGACATCCTTATGGTAAAAGAATACTTCCTGCGGAAGTCACAATCCGGAGTGCAACGCAAGTTCCAGTGCAGGTGTTGTGGGTTTGAGTAAAAAAATAGTCGTAACTCTCCGGAGAAGCGGAGATTCCCCGAAACAGCGTATTCTTATAAATGGAAATCCCTGCAGGTAATCACTCTGCCCGATAGCTGCATAATTTGCCTGTTAATCCTCATCCCCGGAGGTAAGCTCTGAAAACCACTCATGGTGTTCACTATATGCGGTGTTCAGCGCATCCCAAGAGACGTTCACATAAAAGCTATCCTGCAATTTGCAGGTAACCACTTCAGCCAGCCGGCTTCTGTTATCCGCCTGTCCGGCATAACCTCTCTCTGCCAGCCACTCATTCAATTCATGTCCCAGAGACAAATTGATAAAATCGTAATCGGACCTTGCCATTCCCGTTTCCTTAGCACATGTTTTCAGGCACGGGGATAAAGTATAAAGAATGTCGTACTGCTGCTGCCAGAGCAATATTCCCCCTGATGGTTGTATCAGAGATGGTATGCAGGTACTTTGCGGGTTGTTCCTGTCAGGTTATCGTGCACCTCCACGGTCGTGGTCACCACCGGCATTCCGGCCTTTCTCAGCCTCAGAACATCAGCCGCAATACGCTGACTGCCAGACCAGAACAGGCCGTCCAGTGCAGTCACCAGTAAACCCGCCTCCAGTGCATACTTCAGCCGTTCACGGGGCGCTTTCACTTCCCGGGCAACCTGCTGATATGGCGATGATGTGTTTTCATTCCCAACCACGCGACGAATACGGTGAGACAGATGATACCGGAATGTATCCGGCACACCAGAAAGGCTGGCCTTCAGGCTGTACACGCAGCCAAATCGTTTATCATTGAACACCACATTTTTCTGGCTGATGCCCCATTCTTCACGCAGCGCGGCAATCAGTTGTGGTGTACGGGTAAGCAACAAGCGAAAAGGCAGCTCAAAACTGGTGACATAATCCACATTCAACAGGGCAATGCGAAGTCGTTCTTCTGGTCCAGCTTCTGTCTGCCGGCACTCCTCCAGGACATCCTGCCACTGCAGGCGAAGACGGGAAGACTCATTCAGTTCTGTAAAGCAGTATTTATCCGCCAGATAGTCAATTCGTGTATGCATACTGAAGAGTATTCCGTATAAAGATTCAGCTGACAAAACTTTATCAGTCCATAAGAATCAACGAAAGCACAGATGACACGTCCGGTTATCACCGGACAATGGTTGCCATAGCGGGTAACATAAGGGACTGAACTGTTGTCTTTAGCGCAACGAACTGATCTAACATACCTGAATGGACAACCTGAAAACAGCCTTTCACCCTGCATTGTCCGCCAGCGCTTATTACCAGCCACGTCTGTTGCAGTAAATTAATCAGTTGAGAACATTCTTCATCAATCGTGACGCTGGCTCGCGCATGGCAGAAAAGGTCCTGACTGAGCAACAACAGGCATCGTATTGTTGCTGCTCCATGTTGTTTATATGAACGCATCCCGTTTGCAAGGCTTCCGTGTTTTTGACGTTGACGGTAGATTGCTGCTCTATATCCTTATTGCAGCCAGTGCTGCTGGCCTCGATGAGATTCGCTGACTCTCGCCTTATTCACGCAACGAGCTTTAAGCTCAGAAAAACATCCAAGTTTGGTGAGTCACAGTCTTACCTGTCGTTGTCATCAATATAGGAATGGATAATCTGGAGAGCGATACTGCAGGCTGATATTGCGGTTTTGCGGCAAGTTTTTAGCATCCGCTTCTACGCCAAATACCTGAAGTAGGAATGGATGCGTTAGCAGCATACATCCGGAACTGCGCGGGGAATAGCCGGAAACGGCTATCCCTACCACAATAGCTAACTTTGTAATAGTGCTCTTTTAGGCTCATGTACTCTGACGTAATTCTATCTGGTAGTTGAATTGCACGATACGCGACTCTTCTGATTCATCATGATTATTATTCAATAGTCCAATCAGTAACTTACCTGTCTCTATCCCCATTTTTTTGTAGTCAATACGGATGGATGTCAAAGTTGGGTGTGTTTGATCGCAATTGTCTGAACCGTCAAGACAAGCTACAGCGATATTTCCAGGGATTTTTAACAAACGCCGCTGGCACTCAAACATTATACCCAGCGCAATCTCTTCGTGGCTGCAAATCACAGCATCCAGCTCTGGTTGTCGCAGTAATATCTCGTTTAATGCGTAACGCCCCAATTGCAGACTTGCGGCATCCGGCATGGTGATAACAAGATCAGTGTTCTGGTAATGGCTCAGCATTGCTTTATGCCAGCCGTTCAGTTGCTGACGTTGCAGGCGGTTGTCCATATGCGCACCGATAAATCCGATATTCTTATAACCCTGCTCCAGCAGATGTTCGGTCAGTTTATGTGATGCTTCAAAAAATGCTGTTTCGATGGTAATTTGAGCCGGACTGAAAGGGGAACCGATAACGTTAATGGTAGGTATATTTGTTTTCTCGAGTATCTGGTGAGTTTTATCAGCCAACTGAGAACCAAAAATAACTAACGCCGCCGGGTTGCCTTGAAGAAGCGTCATCAGAATTTCAGCTTCTTTGAGCTGATTATACTCATGACACCCAAGCAGTAGCTGGAATTCATTTTTATTAAGCACCTGCTGTAATGACTGCATAAAGCGGGAGCTGGCTTTATCTGTCAGGGAAGGAACCAGTACGGCGACTGTATGACTGTGACCAGATGCAAGGGCGCCAGCAGTTCTGTTGGGAATATAACCCAACTCTTCTACGGCCTGTTCTATCTTTTCCCTCAGCTTGTCAGAAACCTGTTCCGGTGTTCTCAGCGCGCGGGAAACGGTCATGGTTCCGACACCTGCAAAGTTAGCGACCTCCTGCAGCGTCACCCGTCCGGTACCACGGCGCTTACGTGTTTTTTCCATTTCGACTCCATGGATAATTACAACCAGCTGTTTTCATTACTTTTATTTCACCATTACTCTTTCCAGTTTTTGCCCACGGTAGCAAATATCCTGTTGCATTGTATATGCAGGAACCGAATATAGCCAAAGCATGGCGGCAGAGAAATGATAGCGCTATCACAAAGATTGGTAGCGTTATCAGATAGCGCTATCAAATGCGACAATCATCACATTAATTAATGCGTAAAATATCTACTCTCCTGTTAATTATCATCGGGAGTTATCAGTAGCATGTTAAAAAATCTATTAAATACAGAGGTCGTTCAGGTCGTGGAACAGGTCAAAGACTGGCGGGAAGCCGTGGCGATTTCATGCCGACCGTTGATTGAAAACGGCTCTATCGAACCGCGTTATGTTGATGCGATCTATCACTCGCACGACACTATCGGTCCGTACTATGTGGTTGGCCCTGGTATTGCGATGCCTCATGCGCGCCCGGAAGAGGGGGCTAACAAGCTGTCATTAGCACTGACCCTGATCCCTTCAGGTGTGAATTTTGATGCCGATGAAAACGATCCAGTGAAATTACTGATTGTGCTGGCTGCAACCGACAGTACCAGCCACATTGAAGCGATTTCTCAACTCGCCAAGTTATTCGATAACGAAAAAGACATACAGGCCATTTTGACGGCCAAAACGACGCAGGACATTTTGTCTGTTATTGCGCGCTATTAATCCAGAGGAACATTTATGAAAATTACAGTGGTTTGCGGTAACGGCTTAGGCACCAGCCTGATGATGGAAATGAGCATTAAAAGCATTTTGAAGGATTTGTCCGTCAGCGCTGATGTTGATCACGTCGACCTGGGCTCCGCGAAAGGGACGCCGAGTGATATCTATGTCGGCACCAAAGACATTGCCGAGCAGTTAGCCGCGCAGTCTGTCGCAGGCAAAATCGTCGCACTGGAAAATATGATTGATAAGAAAGCCATGAGAGAACGTTTGTCCGTGGTATTAACCGAATTAGGCGCACTGTAAGCTGGGGGCGATATGGATTTCTTTCGTTTTTTGATGAGCGATGTACTTTCCGAACCCGCAGTGCTGGTCGGTTTAATCGCCCTGATTGGCCTGATTGCACAGAAAAAACCGGTAACCGAATGCATTAAAGGTACCGTCAAGACCATTATGGGGTTTGTGATTTTAGGCGCAGGGGCGAGTTTAGTTGTGTCGTCACTGGGTGACTTCGCAAACATTTTCCAGCATGCCTTTGGTATTCAGGGTGTCGTGCCGAATAATGAAGCCATTGTTTCCGTAGCGCAGAAAAGCTTCGGGAAAGAAATGGCGATGATTATGTTCTTTGCGATGGTTATCAACATTATGATTGCCCGTTTCACACCGTGGAAATTTATCTTCCTGACCGGTCATCACACGTTGTTTATGTCGATGATGGTAGCGGTAATTCTGGCAACAGCAGGCATGACCGGCATTACGCTTATAGCCGTTGGCTCTTTGGTTGTTGGCGTGGCAATGGTCTTTTTCCCGGCTATTGCGCATCCGTACATGAAGAAAGTGACCGGTTCTGATGACGTCGCCATCGGCCACTTCTCAACATTATCTTATGTATTGGCCGGTTTCATCGGCAGCAAGTTTGGTAATAAAGAGCACTCGACTGAAGACATGAATGTGCCGAAAAGTCTGCTGTTCTTGCGCGACACGCCGGTTGCTATCTCTTTTACCATGAGCATAATTTTCCTGGTGACGTGCCTATTTGCGGGTGCAGATGCGGTGAAAGAGCTTAGCGGTGGTAAAAACTGGTTCATGTTCTCTATCATGCAATCCATTACCTTCGCAGCTGGCGTGTACATCATTCTGCAGGGTGTGCGCATGGTGATTGCGGAGATTGTCCCGGCATTCAAAGGTATTTCAGACAAGCTGGTTCCGAATGCCAGACCTGCTCTCGATTGCCCGGTCGTCTTCCCTTACGCACCTAACGCTGTACTGGTTGGTTTCCTGAGTAGCTTTGCTGCAGGTTTAATCGGTATGTTCACGTTGTATCTGCTGAACATGATCGTGATTATTCCTGGTGTGGTGCCGCACTTCTTCGTAGGTGCAGCTGCAGGGGTATTCGGTAATGCAACGGGTGGACGTCGTGGTGCGATTTTGGGTGCCTTCGCTCAAGGCTTGCTTATTACCTTCCTGCCAGTATTCTTATTGCCGGTGCTGGGTGATATTGGTTTTGCTAACACCACCTTCAGTGATGCTGACTTTGGCGCACTGGGTATTTTGTTAGGGATTATCGTTCGCTAATATTTTGATGACATTAATATCCTCCAGGATTTCAGGAACGTGGAGGATATTAATTCCTCTTATTTTCTCCATTTTTCTTTCTTCCAGTCAGGACTACATCCGATTAATCGTAAGCGCTCCGAGAAGTACGTAGCGTAAGGATTATTTTACAGCTGAGAAGTTTCAGTGCAGCAGTTCATGCACACGGTTCGACGGCTAATCATTGATCTCCATAATTACCTCGCGTAAAAAACGGGGTAAGGCCGCTCATCCCAGCGTCATCTCCACAGGTAATAATTCAACGCCAATGCCAGAAGAGTTCGTTAACGGAAGACGCCGTGATATACGCCCTTTGATCAGCGAGAGCCTGAGCCATTTGAACAGAAGATTATCATTGATATCATGCTCCCGGGCAATACGGGCAACAGACCCCCTTGGTTGTAAAGCCAGTTTAACCATTTGAAGTTTAAACTCATTTGAAAATGACCTGCGGGGTTTAGCTGATAATGTTTTTTGTTCCATAACAGGTGTCCACTAGTTGAAAAGGTGGGTACCTATGTTACCAATACTGGCTTAATGGCTACATACAGCAATCGGTTTACGCATACACTTTTATAGTGCACTCCGGCCTCATGAATATAACGGTGGATTACCGCCGAACGAATCGGAAAATAGATACTGGAAAAAAACTGAAATTGTGACCAGTTTTTGTTGACCACTACAAATAAATAAAAGAGTTGCAGTGCTTGCTCGGTAAGAAAACAATGGAAGTTGAGATCCTCAAAGAAGCTGTGGAGTACACCACTCTACAGTAGTTGCGCAAATTTGGAGTGGACGATAATGTGATCGTCTATAAGGGCAACGCTATCATAGTCTTGTCCTGGCGGGTAAAAAAACGCGCTTACCTTAACGATAAGCGCGCCGCTGTTCAGGCCTTGAGTGGTTATTCAATTCCTGTGGTGACTGTAAAAGTGCGCGTTTGCTGCGGTGCAACCTGAATCAGCGTGCCATTACGTTGCGCGGCAAGATACCCCTCAGGCCGACAGGTTGCAGGTAATGCAAAGGCGGCTACCTGTTGCTCTCCGTTATAAAGGATCCAGCGTGTCACATAATTTAGTTCAGCACTGTAGAAACGAGTAACAAACGTAGTGCCATCGGGAGAGATCATGCGAAACTCTGGCTGATCTGTATAAGCGTCCAGTTTGTCTGCAAAGAAGACAATTTCTGGATCATAAAATTCCGGTTGACTCAGCGTCGACAGAGAGGCTTCTCCCTGCATAATCCGTTGATTAAACGCCAGCCACTGAGCGGTGGGATTAACATGCGAAGGCACTGATTCACGCAATCTTAATATTTCGTCCGGGATATTCTGGCTGAATGTAGCATTTGGTATATATGCATAATTCATGTGGCACATATATTGTAGTGGCATATCTACAGAAGCCAGATTGGTTACGGCCATCTTAATATCGAACAGTGTAGAGGATTTGTGAAGGACCACTGTTGGTTGAGCCAGATAATGATGACCGAAACCCATTACATACTCGTAACGCCCGTTAAGGCGTAACATATCTCCGTCTAATTCCAGCCATGCTTCATCCATCGCGGCACAGGCCATTTCACCGTGTAGCAGATGAGTATCTTCCGCAGATGGGCAGCCATTAGCCAGCAAACCTGAATGAAAAGCAAAACAGCCATAGGTCTCTATCACCTCTGTCGCCGGTTTAGGCTGGCGAAACATATTGCACATGGTGAGGCCGTGTCCATCAAATTGCGCATCCCAAATCATCTGCCCCATCCAGGGAAGAATAATCAAATGTCCACGACTGTTTGCAATTTTAAGCCCCTCGACACCGCTGTCATAGCGAAAAGACGTGACAGTAAAATCACTATTTTCCAGCAAGATACGAGGTTTCTCGCCAAAAAGCGCCCGCCACAAATTAATACGCGTACTCATAACGGTTCTCCTCAGGACGCTGTGACTTCAGCCAGTGCGGTACGTACTTTGCTTTCACGCCAGAAGTAGACTCCGACATAGACAAAGCAGAGCATAGAAACCAGGAATGAAAGCTGTAGTGAGTGGAACATATCTGCAATATATCCCTGAATTGCCGGAACCACCGCGGCACCGACAATAGCCATAACAATGACTGCTCCTGCCATTTCTGTATGTTCGTTATCAACTGTATCCAGTGTTCCTGCATAGATCGTCGCCCAGCAAGGGCCAAACAAAACACTTACCAGGACGGCGACATAGACCGCGCTGAAACTTGGAGCCAGTGCAACATATGCCAGGAACAGCGCCCCTATAACGGAATAGAGAATCAATACTTTTTCCGGATTAAAACGCGTCATAAGGATGTTGGCTATAAACTTGCCAATAAAGAAGCAGGCAAAGCTATAGACCATGAAGTTTGAAGCATCACGTTCGTTGATATCGCCCAACTCCAGCGCCAGACGGATGGTAAATGACCATACTGCGACCTGCATACCCACATAAAGGAACTGCGCCACAATACCGCGACGAAAGCGCGGATTTCTAGCCAGATAGCGCAGCGTATCCATTGCTGACGGGCGTTTATGGTGACTTGTCTGTGCCACTTTACAGGTTGGGAAGCGGGTTAAAAGGAACAACACCATGACCACAACCAGAATCATAATCATATACTTATACGGTTCAAGGGTGTTCTCTAACATCAGCACCTTAAAGTTGTGAATTTGCTCGGCGTTCATTCCTGACATCTGCTTTTCAAGGCTTTCCCCCTCGGAGAAAACCAGATATTTGCCCAATAAAATACCAGACGCAGCACCAATCGGATAAAAGGTCTGGCTGATATTGAGCCGCAATGTGGCATAGGCTTTTGGACCGATCATTGAACTGTATGTGTTCGCTGCAGTTTCAAGGAAACTCAGGCCAATCGCAATCGCAAAAATAGCTGCAAGGAACATAGTGTAGGTTGCCATATGCGAGGCAGGGAAAAAAAGTGTACAACCACCAATATACAGCGTCAGGCCAATTAAAATTGCCACCTTATAACTGGTCTTTTTAATCACAAGGGATGCTGGTATTGCAATTAAAAAATAACCTCCATAAAATGCGCTCTGCACCAATGCTGAAGCAAAGTTACTTAGCGAAAATACACTTTTGAATTGAGTGATTAATATGTCATTTAATGCAGCTGCGCATCCCCATAGCGGGAATAAACACGATAACAAAATAAACTGGAACAAGGGAGTCTTATTCAGATACCCATCAGGCATCTGAATGATGTTTTTATCGTTCATAGTGCTACCTTTAACTGTGCAGGATGATTATTCGTTTAAGGTTAAAAATTCATTAAATTGTTCAATACTCGGATAAGATGATTGCGTACCTTTCCCTGTGACGCTGAAAGCGGCAAAGAGAGCGGCTTTTTTCAAAGCGGCTTCAACATCACCGCTTTGAACATAATAATGGGAAAAGCAACCAATAAATGCGTCACCAGCGCCACTAGTATCAACAGCATTTACTTTGAATGCAGGAACATGGACTTCCTGATCACGGGTCATCCATAATGCGCCTTTTTCGCTCATGGTAACAATAATATTGTTCAGCCCTTTATCAACTAACGAACGCGCAGCCAAACGAATATGATCATAAGTATCAACCGACATGCCGGTTAATATTTCCAGTTCTGTTTCATTCGGGATAAAGAAATCACATTTGCAGGCATAAGACATATCTAACTCACGCAATGCCGGAGCCGGATTTAATAACACTTCAATACCATTTTTCTTACCAAACTCAATCGCGTGGTAAACTGTTTCCAGTTGAACTTCCAGTTGTAAAACGATCAATTTGCATTTTTTCAGATCTTCTGCAGCTCGATCGATATCTTCCGGGGAAAGAAATTTATTCGCTCCCTTAATTATTAATATACTATTGCTCGAGTTGGCATTAACAAAGATCGGTGCAACACCACTGCTGGTACAGGGGACCTTCTCAACATAAGTGGTATTAATTCCCCATGATTCGAGATTACGAATAGTATTATCCGCAAAAATATCATCACCTACTTTAGTCAGCATCAGGACTTTTGAATTCAATTTAGCCGCCGCCACCGCTTGATTAGCACCTTTCCCACCACATCCGATTTTGAAGGCAGGTGCTTCCAGAGTTTCTCCTTCTTTAGGCATCTGATTAGTGTAAGTAATGAGATCCACCATATTGGAACCAATAACTGCAATGTCCATTTCACTACCTCTTATAAACTTTCGCATAACAATGGTATTTAAATAACATTAGCATGTTACTTTTGCATCATTTGTGACTGAGATCGCGATTAGCACATCAACCCGATGTTTATTTAATAGACTTCCAGTCTTATCACTCAGGCCAACACTATCTAATCATAAGCAACCTAACAGGATTAATACCGAAAATTCAGCAGTCTATACCCTTTTCATTTCAAAGGGTCGGTCGTATAGTATGGTAACTAAAACAATGTTTACTAATGCCATAATGTTATTTTTATAACATTTTTACGGAGAGAGTTGATGGAAACGAAGCAAAAAGAGCGTATCCGACGTTTGATTGAAATACTTAAGAAAACCGACAGAATCCATTTGAAAGACGCGGCACGAATGCTGGAAGTTTCTGTAATGACTATTCGTCGCGATCTCCATCAGGAAGATGAACCTCTGCCACTGACCCTACTGGGTGGCTATATTGTAATGGTGCATAAACCCGCACCATCCATGCCAGTAATCCAGGACGTTCCGAGAAATCATCGTGATGACTTACCTATTGCAATTCTGGCCGCCGGAATGGTTAATGAAAATGATCTGATCTTCTTTGATAATGGCCAGGAGATACCGCTCGTTATAAGCATGATCCCGGATGCAATCACCTTCACTGGCATCTGTTACTCACATCGTGTCTTTGTTGCGTTGAATGAAAAACCTAATGTGACAGCAATACTTTGTGGTGGTACGTATCGTGCCAGAAGTGATGCTTTTTACGATGCCAGTAACTCTTCGCCATTAGACTCTCTCAATCCGCGAAAAATATTTATTTCCGCCAGCGGTGTACATGATCACTTTGGCGTCAGCTGGTTTAATCCCGAAGATCTTGCCACTAAGCGTAAAGCGATGGCCCGTGGACTACGGAAAATTTTGCTCGCCCGCCACGCCTTGTTTGATGAAGTAGCCTCTGCCAGCCTCGCACCGCTCTCTGCATTTGATGTTCTGATTAGCGATCGTCCGTTACCGGCAGATTATGTTACGCACTGCCGGAATGCTTCTGTAAAGATCATTACACCTGATTCAGAAGACGAATGACTTACTGAAAAAACACCGTACTCTTGTTAAACATCGTCGGATTGGACTGATTACGTTGCACTTTCATCACATATTCCAGCTTATCAATTTGGCTTATCATCTACTCCAGACGCTGGTCATCATTGACCAATAGTCTGATATGGCTTTTGTCGCGGTCCTGAATCGGCAGGCAGAAAATGCCTTCAACGTTAAAAGGGCGACGGGAAAAAGCCCACAAAGGTGAGTCATTACGCCCGGATAATAAACAGGCTCCTCCCTATTATGGAATCCGTTGTATTGTCCATAATGTCTGGGTTTTTAATGCACACTGGATAACAACCGGACGAATCTTCAAATATCACTGGCGCTGACAGCCGGTTTGAATTCATCTCACAACCCTGCATAGAGCGAATCTCCTGCCTGCGCGTCACTCCACTCCATGGTATCAACTTCACACTCTTTATCTGCGGCTAGTTTCAGTCACCAGATAAGCATCGACTATGAAAGGTGAGCCATGACAACATAACGTTGGTAACGCTCTGATGCCTTAACGGAAGATGCCTGCCACCACAGGGAATGTAAACGACTGAAGTGTGGCCTTTAATGCCGTGAACGGCTCATGGTCTCCTGGCACGGTTGCCGCCCCAACCTGTAACAACATTCCACAGTACAATGTCTGTCAGAGCCGGAGCCTCCCATGCCTGTTGTAGTAACTCTACCAGTTACGAACATCCTTCCTCAAAAGTGTTGTCGTATCTCGCATGGAAGAAAAGATCCTGACTAAGCAGCAACACACAACGTATTGCGGAACTTGCATGTTTTTCCTGTAACTAGTGTATTACGACATATGGTAATAGCTACCTGTGTGGTTTCGCTGGATAACAAGGGGATTTATTCGCAAGTAAAATGCCTGATAAAATACACGAATCTAGTAATCATCAATATTTACTCTGGTCGAATGAAGTGTGAAGTGGATTGCCAGCAGATGCGGCCAGTGATCCACCGCCTGCTGAACAAAACGCCGGATTTCCCCCGGCTCTGAAAGTAAGGCTTCGGTTATTTGCACTATTTTATCTCTGTTGAATTTGGTTAAGTCGGTGCAGACGCATCAACACAAGTACGGTTCGATGCAAACAGCTGTGACTGGCAATATGAAAGGAATGATGAATCAGTCAGGATGACAAAGTGCCGGCTGACCGGAGGGAACGCAGGAAGATTCACGGGGGGACCAGCACTAGGGAACAGCGCCACAATACCAGCGCTGACACGTTGAACATTGCCAGCGTACCGGTATCACAACACGTTTCATACTTCTGCCCCCCGTGATTCTTCGATTCGTTACTGTATCTACTGTGACACTTCGCTTTTATACCTGCGGCTGCTGCGCCCCAGTTTGATGGGTTTAGGGAAATGGCCTTCACTGATCAACTTGTAAAACCATTTGTCGGTCATACCGGTGAAACTGGTGATATAGTTCATGTCGATCAGGGAATTATCGGCACGCAGAAATACGCTGTCGTGGCTTGTTGTAGTCAACATGGTCAGAATGTCCTGTGAGATTTATGAAGATTGTGCGAATGCGGGGAATCTGCTGAGCTGTGCTTTCAGAACTGGCCTGTTACGGGATACCAGGGATTACCGGCGAGGTAACGGGCTTCCGGATCATACACACCTCGATGATCGCGGACAAAATCACTGAACGCCCATATCACCTCTTTAAGTATGTCTTCGCAGTCCGGTAAATGACGATCCAGCGCCACATCCCGGGTGGTACTGCTTTGATGCGCCCGGTGACACAAAGCCCGGATTATTCCAGACATCCTGAATAAATATCCTCCGGCATAGCCGGAGGTTTTTCAAATGCGCCTATAAGGCTCTCTTACCTGCCGCGCCCTAACAGGCGCACACGATCTGACATTTGCATCCAACTTCGTTACTTACGGCCCGTAAACGGGCTGCCCG
>ERZ808049.191-NODE-191-length-49902-cov-12.275926_pt1 | contig 49902 bp, 37 predicted proteins | sample MGYA00380198_ERZ808049 | MGnify/ENA primary metagenome ERZ808049 (study PRJEB31490, sample SAMN06133414) | mouse gut metagenome | isolation source: Z2_2 | host: mice | place: China: Chengdu | collected 2015-05 ...
GAGCCAATGTGGTCAATAGCGAATCAGTTAGCGTTAGCGAGAATAAGAACAGAATCATTTAAAGATGAGTATCACAGTAAGGGATTAGAAGAAGGAATTGAAATAGGAATAAAACAAGGAAAAAGAGATATTTATATAGAAATGATTAAAGGAAGATACCATCAGGAATGTAGTGAATGGATAGAAGGATTAAGTGAAAAACAGTTAAAGTTAATAAGCAAATATATATTTGAAGAAGATGAATTTGAAGTATTTAAAGAAAGAATAGATAATAGTAATTAGTAAAAAGACAATCGAATAAGATTGTCTTTTAAATTTAATAGTTTTTCAATTGCTGCTATTTGTACACAGATACAAAGCAGGTTTGCAGCTTTAGATAATTCATCAATTGGTGGATAAGAAGGGGTAATTCTAATATTAGAAGCTTGTAAATTATTTTCGTATAGGAATGTAGCACCAATATTAGTTAAAACAACACCAGCTTTTTTACATAATTGACCAACTCTTTTGGCACAGCTAGACAAAATATCTAAATTAATAAAATACTTGTTGTGTACTGTTGAGTAATATGATTTATTTATTGTTAAAAATGGCAAAATAATTTATAAAATCTGTTTTAATATGATACTTTTTTCATATTTCGTGATATTTTCTTGGTTTTTTAGAGGCTGTAAATAGTAACAAATATATAAGATATTAATTATATAATAAATAAAATAATGATTTTCAAAGATATATTATTTAGTTATAATTATTATAAATATATATAGTCTATTGGGATTATAAAGAATAGAAATATATACTAATTGAAAAGATTAGGAGGATTAAGATGACAACAATGACAGTATATCGTTGCCCTTGTTGTGGTGGTGAAATTAATTTTAATAGTGACAGCCAAAAACTGGTTTGTCCTTATTGTGATACAGCATTTGAGGTAGAAACATTAAAGATGTATGAAGAACAGCTTCAAGAATCACAAGAAGATAAAATGGAATGGGGTAATGATTTTGAACATGATACATTAGATGATGAAGGGATTGTCATGTATTCATGTGAAAATTGTGGGGGAGAGATAATTGGAAATAACGAAACAATTGCTACAAGTTGTCCATACTGTGGAAGTCCAGTAGTTATGAATAAAAATATTTCAGGGCAGTTAAAGCCTAACTATGTGATACCATTTAAATTAGATGCAAAGGACGCAAAGGAACAGTTGTTAAATTTTTTTAAGGATAAACCATTTTTACCCCATAATTTTAAAAATGATAGTATCCTTGATGAGATAAAAGGGGTTTATGTTCCATTTTGGACATTTGGCTGTCTTGCAGATGTTAAGCAGCAATATAAAGCAACTCAAGTTAGTTATTATAGTGATAATGAATATGATTATACAAAAACTAAATATTATTTAGTAACTCGGGAAGGAACAGTTGAATTTAATAATGTTCCAGTTGATGGTTCTTCTAAAATTGATGATGAATATATGCAGTCAATTGAGCCATTTGATTTTAAAGAAGCTGTAGATTTTAATACTGCTTATTTAGCTGGTTATTTTGCTGATAAGTATGATGAAGATAGTAAGGCTAGTGAACCTAAGGCAAATAAGCGAATTCAAAATTCTACTGAGAGTATTTTCAGATCGACAGTTACAGGATATTCAACTTCTATAATTGAACATTCGAATATTCAATTAAAAGATAGACATGTTGATTACTATTTATTGCCAGTATGGATCTTGAATTTAAAATGGAATGATAAAATTTACACTTTAATGATGAATGGACAAACAGGAAAATTAATTGGTAATTTACCTGCTGATATGAAACTTTTTTGGAAATCGGTTATAGGATATACAGTGATTTTTGCGATAATCATTTATTTTATTTTAGGAGTGGTATAGAAAGATGAAAATAAAAAAGATTAAATATATATTATTAGTATTACTTCTTATTTTTACTACTATTGCTCCTATTCATGCTGAAAATAAATATGTTTATGATAACGCTAATAGATTCAGATATTTATCTGAGTCTTTAGAACGATTATCCCAAAATTTTTATGAGCAATATAATATTAATATAGTAATTGTTTCAGTTGAAAATAATCAAAGTGATTTTAATTTAGGTGAATATGCAAATCAGTTATATCAGGAAAATTTTGGTGAAGCAGATGGTATGGTTTTTGCAATAAACTTTAGTAATGAAAGCGATTATGGCAAATATATGAATGCTTTTGGTAATGCAGGACAGTATTTAAATAATTGTAATAATATGGATGCTTTAATTACGAGGCATGATAAGGTTGAAAATATAGTATATAAGATTCAGTTAATTGTTTATCAGATGTCGCTTACAATTGATAATGTTGAGCCTTCACGAAATATAGTGGATATGGCAAATATATTAAATTCTGAACAAACTAGTCAATTGGAACAAAAAATTGCCCAAGTTACTAATAATTGTCAAATCGATGTTGTTATTTTAACGACTTGTTTAAATAATGGTAAAAGTATGGTGGATTTTGCAGATGATTATTATGATGAAAACGATTATGGAATTGATCTTAGAAAAAGTGGATTAATTTTAGTATTAAGTTTACAGGATAATGAGTGGTATATTTCAACATCTGGTGCAGCTATAGATACTTTTAGTGATTGGGGGATTGAATATCTTGGAAAAGTTATGAAACCTAGTCTTGTCGATAGAAATTTTTACCAGGCTTTTGAAGATTTTGTTAGTTACACAGAAAAATTTAATGTTCAAGCAGTAACTGATAAACCATATGATCGTTATAATCAAGGAGATTTACCAAATTTAGATGTGGATGAAGAAGTTGTATTTGATAATCAGAATAACAGTGAGCCAAAAACAAAAATGGATTCAAATAAAAGAATACTTATATCACTTGGGGCTGGATTGATAATTGGATTTATTATTTCATTTATTAGAATGGGGAAATTAAATACTAAAAAATCTGTTAAAAATGCTAATGAATATGTCAAAGAAAACAGTTTTAAATTAACTAAATCTAATGATTTATATTTATATCAAACTGTTACTAAAAGAGCTAGACCTAAATATGAAGATAATAATCATAGTACATCTAGTTATCATAAAACGACTAGTTCAACTCATCGAAGTTCATCAGGAAGAACACATGGTGGCGGTGGCGGTAAATTTTAAAACTACATGCTGTTGATGAAGATATTCATATAGGATTAAAAGGTATCTAAAATCTAGTAGATTTTGATACTTTTTTTGTACAAAACAATTTGTTTTATAGGATATTTTTAAAATAACATATTCTATAAAAAATATATAAGATCATTAGCAAACTATACGACTATCAATAATTTTAGAATTTTGATTATCAAGGTATATAAATAAAAAAAACAATTAGATTTTTTGTAATTGTTATCTAAGATCAAATTAATAAGGTGTTAAATGAATTTTATTATATTAAAGAAAAAATACGTAAGTCATTTTTTCATGCAGTTGAATTAAAAACTACAAATGTTCATATCTTCATGTGATTAGGGCATAAGTTAAAATAATTAGTAATAAGTGAGAAGTAGATAGATAAAAACCTGATTAATTTTATTGTTAATCAGGTTATATATTATAGTCAATCATATCAGAATAGTTGGTAAATCAAGATGTAGTATCATAATAATTATTAAAATTATGTACAAGTTATAATATAATTTATTAGTTGACAAGATATATTTTATCCATCTAAAATGATTGATTATCTTGATTTGCATAATCTGAAATGTTTTTCATTGAGGTGTTATTATTTTTTTAAAAAATTTTGAATGAATGTTATGATTTGATGAAGATCATCTAATTTCCAAAACTCAAGAAATTCTAATTTGGAATATCCTAATAATAATTGAATAATTCTTGCTGGGTCGTAGGATTCAATTATGAATGTAACTGTTCTTGAGTTTTCATCAAGATATACTTTGATTTTTTCTGATTGTGTATTTTTGATAGCTAAATGAAAATGCTGATTGATCTCTATTGTTTCACAATCTGTTTTTTTAAAATCATGACATACAATGATATGGTGTTTATTGAATAAAGGAATTGATTGTAAACTTGGTTTACCTAATAAATATTGTATTAACACTTGAAATGCATGTATTTGGTTTTCTTTATTTAAAAAGCTTAAATCATTATAGAGCTTTTTAAAATCAATTAAATTTTTATGGGGAATGATGTTTAATTGATAGAGTTTAAAATAATCTTCAAATGACATATTAATATTGATAAATTCTGTTGGGATATTCTTTTTGAAATAACTTGGCATTTTTTCAGTGAAAAGAATAGCATCTATATGATCCCATTCATCGAAAAAAGGAATTTCATATTTTGACATAACTTTGACTACCTTTAAATAGAAATATGTTTCAAGCTGGGATAGTAAATGTTCTTTTAAATTTTTAGGTGCCCCACATATTAATATGATTTTTTTTACATGTACTTTTTTTCGATAGAACAAATTTGAAAAATATAATTTGATAAAATTAATATCCTGTTTATCAATGTAGATATCATGAATCATATTTTCTTGACAATATTGTGTAATGAGCGATGAGAGTTTTGAATCTAAAGAAGGATAATATTCTTCAAAATATGGTATTTCTAACTTTATATTATTTAGTCTGTAGCTTTTTTCTAAATGATAGTAGAGACTATTAAAAAAGATAGGATCTTCTATAAAGTACTGTGAATAATTCTGATGAATAAAATGCATTAATCCATAAATAAATTTTATAATTTTAAGATTTATAGTTTGATTATCCCTTTGGTCATGACACATTAAATTATAATGATTTATAATCTGTTGTTGACTTTCCAGGCTCATTTTTACATCAAATAAGACTTCAATTTCATCAAAAAATGATTGAAAATTAGCATATGATTGTAGATAAATATTTTTATTTTGTACAAGTAAAGGGATGTTATTTTTATCATACCATATATTAAGAAGGATAGTACAAGCAAACCAGTAAATCAAAGAATCAGTTATTATCTGATTATTTGTTTCAAAAAATTGATGTAGAATAGGGAAAATTTCTCTGATTGTAATATTGTTAAAGGTCTCCATGATATACTTGTGCATAAGAATTTCACATTTTTCAAATTCTTCTTTATATAAAGAATATTCAATGAGATATAAAACATCACGTTGAAATTCATATTGATTTTTTGCGTTACCTGTTAAATAAAATATATTATTATAGTTGAGTTCTAAATGATATTGTTTTAGGGATTCTTTAACCAGTTCCAAATCATTTTTTATTGTCATTCTTGAGATGTTCATTTCTTTTGATAATTGAGAAAGATTCATCTTTTTAATGTTAAAAGCACAAATAACTAAAAGAAGATGAAGTCTTTGTTCTTGTGAAAATTTAAAATTATTTTTTTTTGATTTTTTAATAATTTTAAGTTTTTCGACATTATTAACAATAAATAATCCTTTGTTATCAGTTTCTAAAACAGGATGAGATAAATCTTTAAAATATTCATTAATACAAGATACATCATATCTTACTTGTCTTAAAGATATTTTTAAAGTATCAGAAACATCTTTTATAGTTATGTTTGGTTCTGATAGAATTATTTCTGCAATTTGTTTCATTCTTGAAGTTATTTTTTTCACCATAATTTAATACCATATTTTCTTTCTATACATTGTCAATTCTACTAAAAAAATTAAAAATGTAAAGAAGTTATACTTCAATAGGATATTAAAAGTTAATATTTAAGGATATGTATTTAATTTATGGATATATATGTATAAATATTATTTATAAAAAATAATTTATTAAAATACAATCTAAAAAACGTAAAATAATTTACGTTTTTTAGAAATGTTCTTTTTTTTTAAAACTGATAAAATACAAATGTATTATAAAATACAAATAATAAATTTATGATTTGAAAAAGGATCGTGACTATTGAATTAGGCGAGACCACAAGAATATTTTAGTTAATCTATATATTTTTGTGGTCTTTATGATTTGTATAGTCAAAATAAGAAAAGAAGGAGGAAGATATAAAAATTAGTAATGAGGGGTAAATATTGATCTTTATTGTATATTCTTGATGATGTCTTTTATTTGATTTGTTGTCTATATTGTAAGAATGAAAGAATAATTATGAGAATATATATTATTTAGAAAGATATTGTTTTAGTGTAAAATTTTTATGGAAAGGGGAAACATATTTTAACTGTAAAGTTCAGTGAATATATGTTAAAAAAAGAATGAAATTAAAAAATTTGGTTGTTTCGTTAACAATAGTAGGAAGTTTTTTGATAAGTTATGCTCCTGCTATTCATGCAGAAAGTAGTAAACTTAATGTTGTAAAGAATTCTAATAATGTTAGATCTGTAACTGCAGATATATATCCAAAGCCTGTTTTTAAAGATATGTTATCTCAAGAGGCAATGAAATTAAATGGTACAGTGAATTTAGTTATTCATGGTACACAAGATATGGCTACTGTTCGTCATATAAAACAATTATTAGAGGATAATGATATTTCTTATAAATCATCAGAAAATATTGTTGAAAATGAAGCAAATTTATTAATGACTTCAGATAAAGATCATTGTCAAACATGTAAGAATATTAATGGATTAGACGCTGCTGCTTTAGATAAATCAAATGGTTATGTATTATATACTAGTGATAATGAAAATGAAAAGGGAGAAATTATCATTATTGGGGCAGATGAAGATGGTGTTTTTAATGGTGTAATGACATTAAAACAAATCTTTGAACAAGGGACTGATGGAACATTTGCACAAGTAAATATTGCAGATTATCCCAATATAATACAAAGAGGGGTTATTGAGGGATTTTATGGTTATCCATGGTCATTTGAAGCACGTGTTGATATGATACGTGATATGAGTGATTTTAAAATGAATACATATATGTATGCTCCAAAAGATGATCCATATCATAGAGATAAATGGAGAGAATTATATCCAGAAAATGAAGCAAAAGAAATTCGTGAATTAGTAGAGATAGGTAAAGAAGAAAATGTTGATTTTGTTTGGATGATTCATCCAGGTAATGATTTTCAATATGGTAGTGATCCTGATTATGCAAACTGTGATGATTTTGATAAACTTATTACAAAATTTGAGCAGTTGTATAATCTAGGTATTCGTCAATTTGGTATTTCATATGATGATCTTAGTGATTGGGGAACAAATTTAAATTGTGGAAGTCAGCACGCTGAAGTATTGAAAAGAGTAAAAGATGAATGGATTCCTACAAAAGATGATATTAAACCACTGGTAACAGTAGGAAGTCGCTATAACAATGGATGGGGGCCAAGTTTTGAAACTTATACAGCAAAAATTATGGAAGTAATGGATGCTGATGATATTGTATTGTGGACAGGTCGAGATACAATGTCACCAATTAGCAAAGAAATATTTGAAGTACCTAAAGATACAATTGGGACAGATAAAAACTTTTCAGCATGGTGGAACTATCCAGTAAATGATTATTGGGATGATCGTTTACTTATGCAGGAATTTGGAACAAGTGTCAGTAATGATGTTGATAATCTTAATGCATTTGTATTAAATCCAATGAATCAGGCAGAAGCAAGTAAAGTTGCTATATACAGTGGGGCAGATTATGCTTGGAATACTGCTGAATTTGAGAGTCATTCAAGTTGGCAAAGAGCAATAAAAGAATTAACTCCTGATACAGCAAAATCATTTGAAAGATTTGCAGATAACATAGGAGGAATTAAAGCTCATTCAGGTTATTATGATGAATCAAATTATTTAAGTGATAAAATTGATGAATTAACTAATGAATTGAATTCTAAAACTGTTTCTAACGAAACTGCAACAGTAATGTTAAAAGAATTTGAATTAATTCTTCAAGATGTAAAAATACTTAAAAAGATGAATAATACTGCTTTATTAAATGATTGTAAAGCACATCTTGATGCCTATGAAGCACTTGCAAAAGCGGGAATTAGTGGGATGAAAGCTATATTAGCTTCTAATCAAGAAAATTATATGGAAAGCTTAACTGCTTTAATTGATTTAAGAGAAAGGTTAAATGAAAAAGTAACATATACAATAAAAAGTTTAGAAGCACCAGATTCAATTCATAATGAGCAATGGGAAAGAGATAATGTTGTGAATGTTGGAAGTAATAAACTTGTTCCATTGTTAAAACAAGTACAAGAACATTATGAACAAATAGTATTAAATAAATTTAAAACAGGTTCTTTAGAGTTTGTTACAAATATTGAAGATTTAACAGCTGAAATTACTTCTACTGAAGATTCATATACAACATCATCAATAACTACACAATTAGATTCAGATCAATGGGTAGGAATGAAATTTTCAGAAGTAACACGTATTAGTAAAATTCAAGTAGATGGTATAAACTTAAAAGATATAAAGCTTCAATATTCATTCAATGGTATTGAATGGAAAGAACTTAAAACTAAAAAATCAGATGATTCAAATATATTTGAAGACTTGATTGATGTTGCATATATTCGCCTTATTAATGTAACTTCAAACACCATTAATCTTGATGCAGTAAGTATATCTGCAATTATATATCATGATACAAGAATTACTAACCCAAGTATTAGTGCTACAATGTCTTTTTCTACTAGTGCTAAATTTGAAAATATAATGGATGGAGATTACCAAACTGGTGCAACTTTCCAAAGAGGTGAAGTTGGACAATACCTGCAAATTGATTTAGGTAAAATACTTCCAATACATGATATCAAGATATATAATCAGCAATGGAGAAATCTAGCTAAGTTTGATTTAGAAATCTCAAATGATGGAGATAAATGGAGAAAAATAGGAGATACGATAGAAGTTAAGTCACAACAACGAGAAAATATCACTATTACTGTTGCTGGAATACTTCAACAAAATCTTTATTCAACGACTCTAGATGCAAAAGGTGAAGTTGGACGATATATTCGCTTTACTAACCAAGAAGTTTTTAGTCAACCAAGTGTTAAATCTATTCATGAAATTGAGGTTAATAAATCAGTAAATCATGATAATGAAGCTAATGAATGGGCTGATGTTATCGAAACAACTTTAGATACAAATAATGTAAAAAATACATACGATTTAAATTTATCTACTTATTTAACAGCTGAAAAAGTAAATAATGGTGATACTTTGATTTATAAGACAAATACATTGACAAAAGTTGGACAAGTAATGATTTCTCAAGCTTTTGATCACATTACAAATGCTAAAGTTGAAGTTCAGGATACAAAAGGAAATTGGATAGATGTAGGAATTCTTTCTAAGGAAAGTAATACACTAGAGGTAAATAAAATTATTTTAGGTATTCGCTTAACTTTTGATGGAAGTGTAACACCTAAAATAAGTGAAATTATTATTACAGAAGCAACAGCAAAAGCAGATTATTCTAAAGTAGATGAAGCTATTAAAAAGGCTAATAAACTTAATAAAAATGATTATAAAGATTTTAGTTTGGTAGAAAAAGCAATAAATGCTGTTGTAAGAGATAAAAATATTACTGAACAAGAAGAAGTAGATTTGATGGCTGAAGCTATTGAAGATGCAATTTCTAAACTTGAAAAGAAAGATAATACAACGAATAAACCAGGTGAAGGGGATAATGGTAATATAGATGTTAAGCCAAATCCAGTTCCAGATGGTTCAAATAATGAAAATCTATCAGATAGTGAATCAGTCAATACAGGTGATCAAAGTGTCATAGAATCATATGTTGGAATTGGAATGCTGTCATTATTGGGAATTTCATTGCTTATTTTAAGAAAGAGAAAATAAATGCGATAACTGAATATTATTGATCATCGTTGCTTAGAAAAGAAATAAGTGTAATTTAAAGCAGTGCAGTTTTTTAGATTTGTACTATAAAATAGTTTGTATTCCAAAATTTATGAAGATAATATTGGAGGGAAGAAAATCCTCAATGTCATTATGTTAATAGTTTAATAATTTTCGAAGAATACATGAAAAAATATTGTTCAATGGTTTTACTATGGGATGCTTTCAAACCACGTCAAAACTATTATGAGTGAAATGAAGAAATAGCCAAGTGATAAACTGGTAGCTGATGATTGTCATTCTATTTATGGCTATAGATCATTGCAGTGAAAACTTATTGTTCAAAACGTTGATATTTTATATCAGGAATATCAGCGTTCCTGTTATCAGTTGTATATTGCAAAAAGAGGTTTTGGTTGTAATCTTTACTCTAGTGGGAACACCATTTTTGCTGAAAACTTATATATTAGTCAAGAAGAACGTATTGAAAGAATAAAAAGCAAACAAGCGAAATTAACTTGATGAAGAATTGTCAGAGATAACAACGCAATTAAAAGAACTTTATTCATTAAAAAATCAATATGAAAAACTGCAAAATGGTACATTTCACTTCTTTGAAAAAAGTGAAATAGGTTGATTTTTTTGAGGAAGTCATATACCCTATACTTTATATAGGGGGATTGTGCCATATACTAGTAAGCACTGGATACGGATAGCCTTGTGGCTATCCGTATCCTTTTTCTAGAGATAATTCCTAGTACCCTTTCTTATTTTCATTGCGTTTTTTGGATATATAAGAAATAATTTATTGCGGAAATTAGAGGTTTTTGTCGTTTTGTTATTGCGGAAATTGGATATATACTGCTTGCACAGACAAGCAAATACCCTTGGCTCAATTAAATAGAGTATTTAATTTTGGTTCAAATGGTTTCAGGATCAAATCTTGTTGAGTGCATCACATAGTATATTTTGAGTATTTATTAATTTTTTGGATGTATGTTCTTTGATTTAATTGATAAGTACTTTTTTATTAGAAGCAAAAATACTTGCTAATTGTATGATTAGCAAAACACCCATTTTCATTAGCAAAAATACTTTAAAAAGGTTCGAGTCATAATAAAAAAGCAATCAACATAAAGTTGACTGCTTTTAAAATGAATAGAGTTTTATCCTAAAAAGCTCAAAGTAAAACGTTCATTATGAACAAATTACAATTTAAGAAAACACTCTATTTATCAATGAATTTGGCGTCCTCGAATGGGGTCGAACCATCACTCTGTCGCTTAGGAGTTAAATTTTCCCGATTTTACCACGTATTCTCTTGTCATCTAAAATCCCAAATTATCCTTTGTTTATGGGCTTTTTTTGAGTTGGTGAATACTTTTTTCTTCCCTGATTTTCCTGCTAATCTCTGCTAATTTTTATAGTCAAATTAGCAAGTGATTAGCAAAATCGCTTAAAACATAAAAATAATAATATTAGGATTTTTAGAAAAAACCGTAAAATTTATATCATGTTTTACAAGTTGTTATCATAGACAGGTTTGAATACTTGAGAAAAAATAGTCTATAATTTATTGTTTGTGATTACGATTTAACCTTATGCAATTTACATTATCTCTTACATAGCTAGTTCAATGCAACTAGCTATTTTTTATTGGAAAGGAGGTGTATGTATGCATAACCAATATATAGGGGGTGGTCGTTTTGGGAAAGGTTATCGCAATTACAAATCAAAAAGGTGGCGTTGGTAAGACGGTTACATCTGTTTGTCTAGGTGTGTGTCTTGCTGATGATGGAAAGAAAGTTTTACTTGTTGATTTTGATCCACAAGGTAATCTTACAAAAGGATTAGGTTATCGAGATTCAAATTCTTATCCTTATAGTATTAAGGATGCATTGTTTAATGAAGTTAATGAGATTGATATTAACTGGGAAGATTATATTATCCATACTGATGAGAAAGTTGACTTACTCCCAGCTAACATTAGTTTATCAGGTGTTGATGTTCAATTATCAAATGTTATGAGTCGAGAAACTGTTTTTAAAAGAGTCTTATCTAAATTCAAAGACAACTATGACTATATATTAGTAGATAGCAATCCAGCACTCAATCTGTTTACTATTAACGGTTTAACTGCTGCTGATAGTGTCATTATTCCAGTACAAGCAGAACCTTATGCTACAGATGGATTAAATGATTTACTTCACACAATTGCTACTGCAAGAAAACAGATTAACCCTAACCTAAAGATTGATGGTATCTTAATAACTATGACTGATGCAAGAACAAATCTATCCAAGCATATTGCAAATGAAGTTCGTGAAGCATATGGGTCACACATTAAAGTGTTTGATACAGAGATTCCACGAGTTGTAAAAACATCAGAATCAGCATTAGCGGGTCAAAGTCCAATTAAGTATGCACCTTATGCTGAATCAACGCTTGCCTATCGTCGATTAGCTAAGGAGGTGGAGAAACTACATGTCAAAGCCATTGCCAAAACTAGACACGAGTTCTCTAGATAGTTTGTTTTCAACAGAAGAACAAAGACAAGAAGAAAAACTAGAAAAAATCATGATGCTTTCAGTTGATAATCTTCATGTCTTTAGAAATCATCCATTTAAAGTACGTATGGATGAAGATATGATACAGCTTATTGATACAGTCAAGGAAAATGGTGTATTAGTCCCTGCTATCGTTCGTCCTTCCCCCTATGGTGAAGGGTATGAAATTGTTGCTGGACATAGACGACAATTCGCTAGTATTCAAAATGGATTAACTGAACTTCCTTGTATTGTTCGTGATTTAACCGATGAACAAGCAACAATTATCATGGTAGATAGTAACATTCAGCGTGAACATATCTTACCAACAGAACGAGGCTTTGCCTATAAGATGAAATTAGATGCCATGAAAAGACAAGGTAGGCGTACAGATTTAACTTCGTCCCAAGTTGGGACAAAGTTAAAAAGAGCAGATTCTATTCTAGCCGAACAGGTTGGTGAAAGTAGAAATCAAATTCAAAGATATATTCGACTTACCTACCTTATTGAACCTTTAAGAGAATATGTTGATGGTGTAAGTGAAGATGGAAAAAAATTAGGTCTAAGTCAAGGAGTAGAATTATCTTACCTATCTGAAGAACTACAAAACATGGTTGTTAAGTACATTTATGACTTAGAGATTATGCCTTCTCATGCTCAAGCGATACGAATGAAGAACCTAAGTAAAGAGAATCGTCTTGATGAAAATGTTATCTATTCAATCATGACAGAAGAAAAAGCAAATCAAAAAGAAAAACTGTCATTCAAGATGGAAGAAATCAATCAGTTTTTTCCAAGAGATTATACTCCACGACAAAAAAGTGAAGTTATTCTTAAACTACTCAAAGGGTGGTCAAAAAAGAGAGATAAACAACAAGAGCGTTAATCACACATATGACTGAGAATATCGCACTTTGTTAAAATCAACGGACTTTTCAAGGGGGAGTCAGTATTTTTTTGCCCGAAAACGTGACTCGTTTTCCCCCTATAACCCCCTTTCAACCTACCGAAAGACTATTACCAACCGAAAGAACTGTAATCCTTGTTTATATATACTTATGATATATAGTAGATATAAAGAAAAATATTTCATGAAAATAATTCGCACATTTGTTTATTTTGCTTCCTCACTTTAAAATATGAATAGAAATAATTACATGAATAAAAATAAAGGAGATTAATCAAATGAAAAAATTATTGATTGCTTTACTATTTCTTGGAATGCTTGTTATGATGACATCCCCTAATGAAGAATCGCAAAAACAAAAACAAAGAAACATTGAAAGAATTGAAGAAAATATCAAGGACTATATCAGTGAATAGTCGGATATGATATTAGCAAGACATCAAGTAATAATTGATGTCTTTTTCTTTTGGAAAAAAACATAAAAGGAGAAAAGAAAATGCATAGTAAAATTAAAAAAATTATCATTGAATTAATTGTATCAATTTTAACAATAATGAATGCCATACCAATAAATGTCTATGCAGCAACAACCTATGTTACTGGTTCTAAAATACATTCTAATTGGTGGCTGGCTGAACCTTCCAGCGGTCGACGTGATAATAAGGAAGCTGAGCTTCTTATCAATGGTGAAAGAGCATTTTGTATAGATGCTTTTACTAAATTCAAATCTGGTGTAACAATGAAAACTGTTGATTGGAACACTGTAGGAATTAATAAAAACATTGCAGAGGAATTATCATTAATTGCTTACTTTGGTACAAAAGTCAACGGTCGTACCAGTGATGATTGGTACGCTATTACTCAAGGGCTTATATGGAAGGTCAGACATGAGGCTGAAGGACATACAGATATGTGTTATGTTGAAACTCCAACAAACCCTGATTACAACACAACAGTCAAATGCTGGAATGAAATTCTAAATGATGTAAAAGCCTATAAAATGAAGCCGTCATTCAGCAATGATTCATATGATATGAATGCTGGTGATACATTGACATTAACTGATACTAATGCCTCACTTAGCAATATGATCATTAAGGATGATAGTGGATTGGATGTATCTATTAGTGAAAACAACAAACTAATCATAAAAGCAAATGAGCATTCCAAAACAGACGCTACAATTACTTTACAAAGAAATATTAAAGCAAGTGAAGTTGGAACATCTCTAGTTTTTTATAATGGAAAAGATCAATCATTAGCACAGTTTAAGATTGATAAACCAATGGAAATCAAATTAAATATTCATGTCAACAAATTTGGTTCATTAGAGTTAATAAAAACCAATATAGACGCTAGTCAGAATATTCCCAATACTGAATTTAAAATTACAGGTCCAAATGGCTTTAATGAAACATATACAACAGATACTAATGGAATGATTAAGATTGATGAATTACCTTTAGGAGATTATATTGCACAAGAAACGAAAGCTGCTCAAGGGTATCTCATCAATGTAACTGAATTTGGATTTACAATCAAACCAAATGAAACAACTCAACTAAAAATAACAAATAGAGAACCTACTGCAATTGTTCATCTAAAGAAAGATGATAAAGAAATGAGTTCAACACCACAAGGTGATGCAACTTTAGCTGGAGCAAAGTATCAATTAATTGCTGCTGAAGATATTTACAATAAAGCTCACACTCATAAGTTCTATTCTAAAGATGAGATTGTTGCTACTAGAGTTACTGACAATAAAGGTAACATGGATGATGTGACTGACTTGCCTTTAGGTCATTATCAATTCAAGGAAGTCACACCAAGCAATGGTTATCTATTAGATACAACTATTTATGATGTTCACTGTGATTATGAAGATCAAAATGTAGAGGTCATAGTCCGTTCTGTTAAGTCATTAGAAACAGTGAAAAAACAGGCATTCCAAATTATTAAGGTTTCTACTGATGAGAGTGAAGAAAGTGAATTGTTAGCAGGTGCTGAGTTTACTGTCAAACTAACAAGCGAAGTCAAAAAAGTTGGCTGGAATAAAGCCAAAATTTATGATATTTTGACAACCGATAAAAAAGGATATGCTAAATCTATTGAGTTGCCTTACGGAACATATACAGTGAAAGAAACTAAAATTCCAGATAATGTCATGCCTGTGCCTGACTTTACTGTGGTGATTGAAAATGATAGTCGTGAGCCTCAGACATGGCGTGTATTTAACGATGCACCTTTTAAAGCATTGATTAAAGCAGTTAAAGCTGATGCAGAAACAGGAAAAACGGTATTACTACCTGATACAGAATTTAAGATTAAAAATGTGGAAACTGGTGAATATGTTGGGCAATGGGTATGGTTCCCAATTCCTCACTTTGTTGATACCTTTACCACAGATGAAAGTGGTACAGTAACAACTCCTAATACTTTGGAATGTGGAGAATATGAGCTGATCGAAGTGAAAAGTCCATATGGCTACCTGTTAGATGATGAACCAATTCGTTTTACTGTATCGACAAACACAGCATATGAAATTGCTGAAGATGGAAAAACGCCAGTTATTACAGTGATGAAAGAGGATATTTCTGCTAAGGGACAGATCGAAGTATCTAAAATTGGAGAACAGTTAATTGATATATTTACTGATAAAGATGGAAATATTCAATTCCATTATGAAAAGAAGCCAGTCGATGGTGCTAAGTTCGTTGTTAAAGCTGATGAAGATATTTTTTCAGCAGACAATCAGAGGGATTTAATCTACAAGAAAGATGAAGTCGTTTCAGAACTTACCACATCAAATGGAAAAGATAAAACAGATAAACTTCCACTTGGAAAATACAAAATTTATGAAGTAGTTGCAGGTGATGGTTTTGTATTAAACAAAGAGATAAAGGATATTGAGCTAACATACAAAGACCAATATACACCTATCATTGTTGAATCTGCTGAATATGAAAATACTCGTCAAAAAGTAGATTTAAAAGTATTGAAATTAGACAGTGAAACTGAAACATTATTGTCTGGTGCAGAGTTTGGCTTATATGCAAAAAAAGATATTTATGGATATAAAGAAGTAAGCTCAATGATTAATGATAGTCAACCATTAGTAAAAGCTGGTACATTGATTGAAAAAGCAATCAGTGATGAAAATGGAAATGTTATCTTTAAAACAGATTTACCTTTATCATTATTTGAAATCAAAGAATTAAAAGCACCTATTGGTTATGCAAGTAATGATGAAGTGTATGAAGTTGATGCAAGTTATCAGGGACAAGATGTAGAAACAATCAAAGTCACATATGAAGTCTTGAATGAGATTACAAAAGTAGAAATCAGTAAACAAGACATCACAACAGGCAAAGAACTTGCTGGTGCTCATATGGTCGTGAAAGAAAAAGAAGGCTCTATCTTTGATACTTGGGTATCTACCAATGAACCACACTTAATCAAAGGCTTAGAACCAAATAAAACTTATGAATTGATCGAAACAAACAGCCCTTATGGTTTTGCTTTAGCACAAAAGATTGAATTTACTGTGAAAGATACTGGTGAAGTACAAAAAGTAGAAATGAAAGATGAACTTGTGAAAGGCAATTTGAAATGGCAAAAAACAGGTGAAGTATTTACACATACAATCACTAGTCAGAATGAATTTGGAACAACTCATACTCCAGTATGGGAAAAGCAGAATCTATTGAATGCCAAGATTACAATTTATGCTGCTGAAGATATTACTTTAGGTAATGGCGTCACTTACTGGCATAAAGATGAAGCAATTGAAACATTAACAAGCGATTGGGATGCGGTGATGTCACAAGACTTGTTAGTCGGTAAATATTATTACGTTGAATCTTCTGATTTACATGGCTATGTAACAGATACACAAAAACATTATTTTGAAATCGAAGATAACCAGTCTACTGAAATTCAACTTGTTGAATCTACTTTAGAAAACAAACGACCAACTGTTGAAGTGAAATTCACAAAATATATGGAATCATTAAAAGATCATGAAGAATTAAATGCTTATCAGGATGTGATCTTTGGCATTTATGCTAGAGAAGATATTTATGATTATATGGGTAATGTAGCTATTCCTTATGGTACTTTGATTGATACAACTGGTATTGATGAGTTAGGACAATTTGATCATTTTCCGGATTTACCAAATGGTGTGTATTATGTGAAAGAACTTCAAACAAATAAGATGTATAACCTTGATGAAACAGAATATGATTTTGAAATTGCATGGCATAGTGGTGATGTATCAAGATACACAATCAATATTGGCAGTGATGAAGGAATTGTAAATGAACTTCAAAGAGGAAAAGTCATCATTCATAAAACTGATTTAGATACAAAAGAAGCATTGAAAGATGTTGAATTTGTGATGTCTACAGATAAAGACTTTACACATATCGTTGATACAGTGAAAACAGATGATAAAGGTATTGCTGAATTTAATGAACTAGAATTAGGATACTACTTCATTAAAGAAAATTCAGTTGATGGGTATGTTACAAATACTCATATCTATGAAGTTGACATTACTAAAGATGGTGATGAATTAACAATTGATGTTGAAAACAAACCACTAGAAATGGAGTTCTCAAAAGTTGATATTACCAATAACAAAGAATTAGAAGGTGCAAAACTTCAAGTTATCGACAAAGAAGCTGGTAAGGTAATTGATGAATGGATTTCAACCAAAGAAATTCACAAAATTAAATATCTTGTTGAAGGAAAAGAATATATCATGAAAGAAATAATAGCACCAAATGGTTATGCAATCGCAGAAAGCATTACTTTTAAGGCAGAAGATGGAGTTAAAATCATTATGAAAGACAAATTGATTCCAGAAATACCACAAACTGGTGATAGTACAGATATTGGATTCTGGTTATCGGCACTTGGTATTGCAGTCATTGGCTTATTAGGTGGTATTTATGTAAAACGAAAAGAATATAGTAACAATGAATAAAGCAGAAATGATGACATGGTGTATTGTTATCGTTCTCACATTTCTTGCCATCATCAAGATTTATTTTCAAGTACGTATTATTAAAAAGCAACAAAAGAAATCTAGGGAGAAATATTAGTGTTTCTCCCTTTTCTCGTAGTTAATGAGAACAATGATACTTGATGATGTTGCAATCCACCTAAAAGCTGAAATATCCGACTTGCCCTATGACTCAAGACTACAAATGCGAGCAGTAAGATTTATTGCATTTAATAATGAGCGATATTCTGATGCAGAAATCAGATATGCCATTTTGTATATATTTCAAAAATCGAAAGGAGTGTAAAAATATATGCTAAAAGACTTAATGAATCAAAAACTTAAAATAGAAATTTCCTCATTAATAGAAAAATGCGATTTTTTTCTTGAACCTATCTTATCCTTCATCCTAACAAAGGAAACTAAGATCGGAAGAAAAAACATCTTTGGGGTTCACGATAATGCCTCTGATGAAGATTATGTTGTTGTATATGCTAATGATATTTTTAAAATACTGAGCTATGATGAACTCAAGTATTCAAGAAGAAATCTTGAGATTTATGATCCTTGTATTGAATTCTATATTCTCGATATGATGAATAAAGGTTTTCAATTAGCTTTTATGGAAATTAATTTGCATGTCCATGTCTGGGATTTTATTGATGAATTCAATTATGAAGTAGCTGAGATAGAAAGAGGTCTATATGATTATCTATTATTCTGTGAACAAACTGGTATCAGTTATAAAACACTCGTATCTCACTCTGAACTTATCATTCTTACAGATGTACTTCATCATTTCTATCAGGTTGAATTTAGAAACTATGAAGTGTTGTTATATCAGTTGATAGATAATCACTATTTACTTTTGGGAACAAATTTTGATGAAAAAGAAAATCGTTATTATGCTGTTATGCTAGTTAATTCAAAACATGAAATTGTTGAAAATAAGTATCATTCTAAATTAGAAAGTGCCATCAATGACTTTAACAATAGATTCTATGATCTAAAAATCAAAGAGCATAAAAAGTGTGAAGAACATATCAAATACTGCATTGAAGAACACATCAAATTCCTAATGGAAAGGAATGAGGAAGTATGATAAATACAAATAATTCATACGAACAATGCATGCAATTACTCATCAAAAATCACTATGCTCATTATTCAATAGCTTATATTCTTAAACAGAAAGAAGAGAGCAAAACAAAATATTATGCTCTTGCTTACGATAAACAAGAGCAAGAGAATATTATTTCATTAACTATTGAAGTAGATGGTTCGTATTATATCAACAGTGTTCCAGATTGGGATTTCAATGTTGATGGGTATTTGTTAGAGGATTTAGAAAATGGGTACGAAATAGACTATATGCCTTTAGAAGAACATTACAATTACTGGTATGCAATTAATGAATGGCGAGATGAAATTGATCATCAGGATGGATTGCAGAAATACCTTTCTTACTGCCATATGAATGGTATCAGTGAACATGAGATTGGTTTACTTCAGTTTGAATATGTCAATATCATGGATCTATATCAAGAAAAAAATGCAGGTTATACCATTATTGCTGAAATGAAATGTGGAGAAAAAGCCATTGTTTTAGCCGAAAGAAAATCAGATATTGCACAATATGTAACTTGGAGAACAAGTGTCGATCGCAAACGAGGTTTTGATTTAGGACATTACTTTTCCGATTTCAAAAGTGCTTATCAGGATTTTGAAAAAAGAAGTCATGACATGATGGATGACGAGTTATCTCTTACAAAAAATAAGTGCCGACCAAAGAAAAAGGTGCATGAAAGGTAAGATGGAATATTGATACTATGTTAAAAACAGTTATAGAAAATAATGAAAAAAGAGCCTACTTTGATTTTTGTACAAACAAAGGCTATGAAGTTGTTATTCATGCATTAAAAAGAATCAATTATCAAGGCAATGATTATTATCATGTGACTGCAAGTGATGTCAACCTTCGCTTTACCAAATATACTGAAGAATTCAAACAGATAAAAGATTTAGTACACCCAAATACTTCTCTATTGGATATTTTTAGTGCATGTAAAATTTTATGTAAAGAAGAAAAAGATTTATTGTCTTATATAGATGAAAAATTTAAAAATGATAAAATTAAAAATGTATCTGATATTGATTTTTTTGGTAAGTTATATTATGCAGAGCAATTATTAAAAGAACATCCAGTGGTCACCCCTGATCCGCATGTTATCAGTTATGAACAAATCAAAATATTCAATAAAAGAGCATTATTTACACCTTATCGCATAGATAAAAGTAAACTTCCCAAAAGAATTTATGTTTATGAAACGATGGCAGATGATAATCAGAATGGCGAAATAGTAACTATTGGAAAATGTATTCGTATTAATTTTTGGGGTACAATTCTTGCAACAGATAAAATTACCTTAAACAATGGTTATCGTTATATTGATGAAAAAAAGAATGTGGATTTCTTAATGAAACCTAGCATTACATTAAAGGAATATTTAGAAAAGAATCCACTAAATAAAAAAAGAGAAAACTCTCGATAAAAATTAAATCAATAATTATCACAGTATGTCATTTAGGATTAAAATTTATTATAATGACCTCATTAAATCATGACAATAAGAGGTATCATTATGGAAATTGAAATTATAACTTCTAAAATAGACTTAACTTCTGGACAAAAAGGTGCAGTAACCAGATTCGTCAATCATAATTGTAGTTATTATTTTTTTTAATTTTATTCTAATGACTAATGAAAATGTTAAAGATGCTATTAAACTTTATCGTTTTGATAGAAAACAGATTGCAGTGAAGAATATAAGAAGGATATATTGAAATGTTTAAACAAATACAGAAATTGTTTATACTACTGTGTCTAAAAAAAGATTTTTAAACCTGCTATTATGAATAGAATTCAAGAAAGCTGGATAAAATAATCTTTGATATTTCTGAATAACTAACATATAATAGTAGCAGGAAACGAGGCGTATGGACTCGTTGCGGGACCTTCTGTGCCCGCTTTTTATTTATCTAAATGAATAAAAACAAGGTAAAATTCATAAGGAACTTCTATAAAAAGAGGTTCCTTTTTTTGTTTTCAAATAAATTAAGGAGGTGTAAAACAATGTCAAATAAGTATCAATACACATATGAACTGTGGAAGGAACAGTCAAAACATATTACTTCTTCTCCTATTCATTGGATGGAATTCCTTAAGACTGCTTCGTGGTCTTTTAAATACAGATTTGAGGATCAAATACTGATTTATGCGCAAAGACCAGATGCAAAAGCATGTGCAGACTATGATACTTGGAACAATAAAATGCAACGATGGATCAAGAGGAATTCAAAAGGAATTGCATTGCTATCAAATGATGGTCATTCTTTAAGATACGTCTTTGATATTTCAGATACAAGGAGTCCTACCAACCATCCATTGCGATTATGGGAAGTCAAGCAAAAAAATCATGATGAAATGATTGAAATGATTGAAAATAAATATGAACCGTTTGATTCAAATAATGATTTAGGAGAAGTCATTGTGCAGATGTCCAATATCATAGCTGAAGAAAACTGCCAAGACTATGTATCATCCCTTATCAAATACAATCAAGACAGTGGTTTAGAATATTTAGAAGAAAGTGAAATACGAACTGCTTTTTCCAATTTAATTAGTCATTCGATTGCATTTGAAATGATTCATCGTGCAGGACTAGATACAAGCCTTTATTTCAGTGAAGAAGATTTCTATGATATTACCTATTTTGATACTCTTGATACTATTGGTCAGTTAGGTATTACCTGTCATGATCTATGCGAAATAGGTATGCGAGATATTTCTGCAAAAGCAAAAGAAATTATGATTCGCACATTTGCACAATCAAAGGAATTAGAAGAAAATAAGGACAAAGAAAGGAGTCAACAACATGAAACAAGTGACATACAGCCAAGTGGGAGATTATCAAATGCCCAACCTACAAGCACAACAGAAACCATTAAACAGCCATTTCGCAAGGCTAAGATACCAGTATCTCAAAGAGAATCATCAGGGACATCTGTTCTCACTAAAAGCGAACAACCAGTTGAACCAACACTTGATGGAAATCGAGGAACAGGCACAAGCAAGAATGGAAATATTGATAGAACAACTATTAATGAAATACCCAGCCCCAAACAAGGAACAAGACCAAATGGAATGGGTACAACACATGAACCAGCTGAGGATGATGGCAGAAGAGATCGTTCTCAAAGAGATTATTTACAGTTAGATTTAGGTTTCAATATAGAAAATGAAGGTGGTGAAGAAGAAAATACTTTGCCACCTTTTGATTTAACTGATTTGCCTCAATTATTACGAGAGGATATGGAATTACAGCATTCCCGTGAAGAAATCGTACAGTTTTTTAAAGAAAATACTGATGAAAATGATAGAGCAGCATTTTTAGAAACCTGTTATAATGATACCCTTGTGCAAACATTTCGTGCACCCGAGCTTCATGATCACAGTTATATAGGATATAAGAAATGGGATTATGGATTAATGGTGTGGGGAGGAAACTATTTGAAGCCACATTCACAGTCTTATTTATCCTTTTTTCGCTTGCAGGCAGAAGTTTCTAAACTGATTGATGCTGACGAATATCTCATATCACCATATGAAAAGATGAGTGGTATTCAGCGTGCATACAGTTCTAAAAACCTGAATTCTAATGTAACATTTTATCTTTTTAAATATCATCCTGAAATGCTGGTATCTTCATCTGAGATTATTGAACATATGCTTAGTCATGATGAAAGCGAAGAACGTGATGAATACGTTAAGGCACTGTATCCTGATGGAATTGTTGAATGGGAAGTAGATAATGTTCCATTAGGTTTTAAAAAAGAAGATAAACATCTGCATATCTATTTAGGAACCTATGATAACCAAGCAGATTCTAGTGATTATTCATGGGGCTTGATAGCAAGAGAGATTGAAGGAATGATAGTATCTCGTTACTTTGATGAAAGTGTTCAAATACCTACACTTGAAGAACAAAAAAATGCGGTCTATCAAAATATAGAGGATTTTAAAAAAGGAATCTTCTTTTCACAGGAAGAAATTGATCGATGTTTGGTTATTGGAAGTGGCATTCGTGATGGTAAGTATCGTATCTATCAGCAGTTTCAGAAAAACAAAACCAACAAAGAAAATGCTGACTTTTTAAAGAAGGAATACGGTATAGGAGGCAGTCATCCTAAATATGGAAGAATAGAAGAAACACATGATTCCAAAGGAATCACTTTATCTAGGGAAAGAGAAATAGGTCATGAAGAAATTGAAGTTACTTTAACATGGAATAAGGTTGCTAAACGTATTGGAGAACTGATTAGTCTTAATCGTTATTTAAGCAATGATGAAAAAGAATACTACCCTATCTTTCTAGAAGAACAACTTCAAAACCAGCTTGAATATGAACGTAAGCAAAGACAAAAAGAAATAGGTATCAAAGATACTCCAATTGGTATTAAATATGATGTGAAAGAAGATGTTAAAAAGGATTATCAATGGAAACTAGGTGATACTGTTCATGTTGGAATTAATGAATATGAAATCATTGAGGCTGGCAATGTTATTACATTGCAGGATGAAAATTTCCCACTTTTAACAGAAAGTTATACCAAGAGTCAATTCATGGAAATACTAAAAGAGAATCCCTTAAATGATGGATTGCTTACACCAATACAAAAAGAATTACCAGCCGAAAGAAAAACGGATAAGGAATTGTATGATGAATATCTTCCGCTTTTGGTAGATAAAATCAAACATTCAAGAGAATATATCTCATTACAAGACAGAGATACAAGCATTGATGAGGCAAATGACTTGGTACGTTCAGCTATGATTGATATTATGACGAAAATGGAAAAAACTGATCCAGACATCTATGACTTTTATATCAATAATGATGAATTTAGAAATCTCATGATTGATGATTTAGTAGGAAGAACATATGAAGATATTGCTGACACTACAAGTCATTCATCTGAATTAAAAACAACAATAAACAGTCATCAGCTTTATGATGTGTTTGCTAAAATGTGTCCTAGAATTGTAGAAAATATTTCATGTCTATCCCTTATGTATTCTAAAAATATACATGAGGAACCATTGATGATTTCAAGTTCAACAGAAGAAAATACTATGAAAATGTTCCACTACCATGAGGTCAATGGACTTGAAATCAATGAGCCATCAATGGAGTTCTATATTGATAGAGAAAATAAAACATTGACTCCATTTTACTATTCTAATCAGACAATGGGAATACGATATGATTTAGATGATATTGAAAAAGAATATCATGAGCAGATTATTCAAGAAATGATTGATTATGCATTGACTTGGTTTAACAATATTCAAGATAAACAATACTATGTGAATCATGAACAAATTTATAAGGATAGTGACCATTCATTAGGAGTCTATAACAATGATTATGATGAAGATAATTTTCTGCGTTACAGTGATATGCCATTTTCAAGAGCGATGGAATACTGTGATAAGCATGGGTATCAAATCACTAAAGACTATCGCATTGCAGATGAAATAGAAGTCTTGGAGGAAGTATTATCTTCAATTCAGATTGAGGATATTGAAGTCAGTTGGGATGATGAAAATGATTGTATTATTGCAGGTGATGGCGATAATTTATGGAATGGTAAACAATTTTATGATTTTCTTCTTGATGAGGCTTTTGTATATGAGAACGATCAACCTTTAAGTATTCGTGATGTTACCTATCAACGGTTACTTTCCTATGCTTCATTGCAGCCTACCCCACCAGTAGTCGAACAACCTAAAGTCAATTATCGTATCACTGATGAACATCTAGGTGCTGGCACACCAAAAGAAAGATATAGAAACAACATTGCAGCCATCAAGCTGCTTTTTTCTTTGGAAAAGGAAAATCGCAATGCAACTGCTGAGGAACAAGAAGTCCTTGCTAAGTATGTTGGCTGGGGTGGTTTATCTGATGTCTTTGATGACAGTAAATCTAACTGGTCAAATGAGTATCATGAATTAAAAAACTTGTTAAGTGATGAAGAATATACCAACGCAAGAGAATCAACACTTACTGCTTTCTATACGCCTCCAGTAGTCATCGAAAGTATCTATCAAGCATTAGAAAATCTTGGCTTTCGTTATGGAAACATCTTAGAGCCTGCCTGTGGTACAGGTAACTTCATGGGATTACTTCCTGAATCGTTAAGTGACTCTAAATTATATGGTGTAGAACTCGATTTCATTACTGGTAGAATTGCTAAGCATTTATATCCAAATGCAAACATTGCCATCGAGGGATATGAAAAAACAAACCTACCTGATTCATTTTTTGATGTTGCAGTTGGAAATGTTCCTTTTGGGCAGTTCAGTGTTAGAGATAAGCGATATGATAAATATCACTTCAATATTCATGACTACTTTTTTGCGAAAACCATAGATAAAGTAAGATCAGGAGGTATTATTGCCTTTCTAACTTCACGATTTACAATGGACAAAGCGAACAGTTCTGTGCGCAAGTATATCAATGAACGTGCAGAATTATTAGGTGCAATTCGCTTACCTAACAATACCTTCAGTGAAAGTGCCAATACAAAAGCTGTCAGTGATATTATCTTCCTGCAAAAAAGAGAACGACCTGTTATCCTCGATGAAGAATGGCTAACAACAGAAGCTGATGAGCAAGGCAATGTGATGAACAGTTACTTTATCTCTCATCCAGATATGATACTGGGAAACATTAAAAAAACCAAAAGCATGTATGGTCGTGAAGATCTAACAGTTGTACCATTCGAGGATAGAACCTTAAAACAGTCATTACAGACTGCTATTCAATCCATTCAGGGACATATGGATACCGTCATTATAGATGAAAATGAATTAGAATCTGATGATGAAATCGTGATGATTCCTGCTGATCCAACTGTTCGTAATTTCAGTTATACGATTGTAGATGGTGAAATCTACTTTAGAGAAAATAGTCAAATGACAAAGATCGAACTTTCTAAAACAGCCAAAAATCGTGTCATCGGTATGATCGAAATTCGTGATTGTGTTCGTAAAGTTATTGAATATCAAAAAGATGATTATCCTCTTTCAGTCATTGAACAGGAACAAAGGAAACTCAATATACTTTATGATAACTTTACAAAAGAATATGGGTTAATCAATTCTCGTGGTAATTCATTAGCCTTTCGTGATGATAGTGCCTATTATCTATTATGTTCATTAGAAAATCTCAATGACGATGGTACACTCAAATCAAAAGCTGACATCTTCACTAAGCGTACAATTCGCAAGCATGAAGTGAAAGAAACTGCTGACACATCACAAGAAGCATTGATGCTATCGTTAAGCGAAAAAGGTCATATTGATTTTGAATATATGAGTTCTCTTACTGGCTTTGAGAAAAACCAAATCATTAATGACTTGAAAGGTGTTATCTACAAAATACCAAACATCAGTTCACCAGCCGAAGAAACCTATGTGACAGCTGATGAATATTTGAGTGGCAACATTCGTGAGAAACTCAAAATAGCCGAACTATCAGCAAGTATTGATCCACAATATCAGTATCATGTAGAAGCATTAAAACAAGCAATGCCCAAAGATTTAAGTGCTTCAGAGATTGCAGTACGTATTGGTGCAACATGGATTAATCCTAGTATTTATCAGCAATTTATGTTTGAATTGCTTTCAACTGGTTTCTATGCAAAACAGTATATTCAAGTCAACTTCTCTAAAGTTACCAATGAATGGAATGTATCGAATAAGAATTATGATCGTGGAAATGCCAAAGTTGAAAAAACTTACGGTACACATAGAGCTAATGCCTATCGCTTGATTGAGGACTGCTTAAACTTAAAGTCAACCAAAATCTATGATTATGAATACGATGATGATGGTAAAAAGGTTGCAATCCTTAACAAAAAAGAAACGATGATTGCTCAACAGAAACAAGATGCCATCAAAGAAGCATTTAAGGATTGGATATGGAAAGACCATGATCGTCGAGAACAACTTACTAAGACTTATAATGAATTATTTAACTCTACCCGACCTCGTGAATACAATGGAGATCATTTAGAATTCCCAAATATGAATAACGAAATCTCTTTGCGTAAACACCAGAAAGATGCAATTGCTCATATCTTATATGGTGGTAATACCTTACTCGCCCATGTCGTTGGGGCTGGAAAAACATTTGAAATGACTGCTGCTTGTATGGAATTAAAACGATTAGGTTTATCACAAAAAGCCATGTTTGTTGTCCCAAACCATTTGATTGAACAATGGGGTTCTGAATTTTTACAACTTTACCCTAGTGCTAACATTCTAGTAGCTAGAAAACAAGACTTTGAAAAAAGTAAAAGAAAGAAGTTCTGTTCACGCATTGCTACTGGAGATTATGATGCCATCATCATTGGACATTCCATGTTTGAAAAGATACCAGTATCTATTGAACGACAAAGACGAATGATTGAGCAACAAATCGAAAGTATTACACAAGGAATACAAGATTTAAATAAAGAAAATAGTGCTCGCTATTCTGTCAAGCAATTAGAAAAAACAAAGAAGTCACTCAAGAAACGATTAGAAAAATTAAATAATGATGAGAGAAAAGATGATGTCATTTACTTTGAAGAACTTGGAGTAGATAGAATATTTGTTGATGAAAGTCATAACTATAAGAATCTATTCTTATATACAAAGATGCGTAATGTAGCTGGACTATCCCAAACTGAAGCACAAAAGTCATCCGATTTATTCATGAAGTGTCAGTATCTTGATGAAATTACTGGTGGAAAAGGAATTGTCTTTGCGACAGGTACTCCTATATCTAATAGTATGACCGAGATGTATACGAATCAGCGTTATCTTCAATACAATACATTAAAAGAGCATGGATTAGAACACTTTGACAGTTGGGCTTCAACATTTGGAGAAACGGTTAATGCAATCGAACTTGCACCCGAAGGCACTGGCTATCGTATGAAAACGAGATTCGCACAGTTTTATAACTTACCAGAACTTATCAATATGTTTAAGGAAGTTGCAGATATTAAAACTGCTGATATGTTGAATTTACCTGTTCCTGTAGCTCATTATGAAGCTATTTCAGTGAAACCAAGTGAAATGCAGAAAGATATTGTTGCCTCTCTTGCAGAAAGAGCAGAAAAAGTACGAGATGGTAGTGTTGATCCTACCGAAGATAATATGCTGAAAATTACCAATGATGGAAGAAAACTAGCATTAGATCAAAGACTAATCAATCCACTTTTACCAGATCATGAAAATAGTAAAGTCAATGCTTGTATCAGAAATGTCATCCAAACTTATGAGGATACATCTGATAAGAAATCTACACAATTGATCTTTTGTGATATGTCCACTCCATCTAAGTCATTAAATTACTTGGTAGAACAGTTAAAAGAACATGGCGATGATCCACTCCCCTACACCAATGTTTATGATGACATTGCTACAAAACTCATTCGTTATGGAATACCAGCTGAAGAAATTGCTTATATTCACGATGCAGCAACTGACATCAAGAAAAAGGAGCTATTCAATAAAGTGCGTAGTGGTAAGGTCAGAATCTTACTTGGTTCTACACAAAAGATGGGAGCTGGTACAAATGTTCAAGATAAGTTATTAGCAATCCATGATTTAGATTGTCCGTGGCGCCCAAGTGATGTAGGACGGATTTTGCGGACATTCAAAATAAAAAAGAATGTGGAGGTAACAGACAATGGCAAAATCATTATTTGAGGAACTGGGCGGCAAATACGAAAGGCAAGGGGATTATTTGATACCGTGCTTAACTGTACCCGCCGAAGAAGAACAGGCAATAGGCATCTGGGGGCAACGGCATTTAGATTATCTAAAACAGTACCGTAAAGTTACATACACCAATCTTCTTACAAGCGGCAGGCTAAACGCCTACCTTGCCGACATCAACAGACAGGCACAGGAACGCTTTGAAAGGCTCATAGAGGGTATGAAACAGGCACAGGGCATAACGGAACAGCTAAAGGCAGAAAACGCCTTAGAATGGACAGGATGCCTCAATAACATAAGGGCTTGTGCGAGGGAGATTGTGGAAAAGGAAATTATTTTTGCATAAACAGATGATTAGTGGCAGGGGGAAATCCTGCCGCTTTTTCTGCTTTAGTTTGTCAGCTTGACAAATAAAGGGTTAAGGAATATAATTAGATTCAGTATTATACAAGGAGTTGATAAATATGCGGCAAGGTATTCTTAAATAAACTGTCAATTTGATAGTGGGAACAAAAAGTAGCAGTCCCGTTTCACTTTTAATATGGGGCTTAGTTTTTTGTACCCAGTTTAAGAATACTTTTATCATGTAATTTTATATGCCCGAAAACATATAAGTGTTTTGGGGCTATTGGAGTTATTTACCCAGTGATAGGAGTATTTATCACTGGGTATTTTTATGCCCTTTTTTGGGTGTTGATAGGAGGAAAATCACATGAAAATAATTAACTTAGGCATTCTGGCTCACGTTGACGCAGGAAAGACAACATTAACGGAAAGTTTATTGTATACCAGTGGTGCAATTGCAGAACTAGGGAGCGTAGATGAAGGCACAACAAGGACAGATACAATGAATTTGGAGCGTCAAAGGGGAATCACTATCCAGACAGCAGTGACATCTTTTCAGTGGGAGGATGTAAAAGTCAACATTATAGATACGCCAGGCCATATGGATTTTTTGGCGGAAGTATACCGTTCTTTATCCGTATTAGACGGAGCAGTATTATTAGTTTCTGCAAAGGATGGCATACAGGCACAGACCCGTATACTGTTTCATGCACTACAGATAATGAAGATTCCGACAATTTTTTTCATCAATAAAATTGACCAAGAGGGGATTGATTTGCCAATGGTATATCGGGAAATGAAAGCAAAGCTTTCTTCGGAAATTATAGTGAAGCAAAAGGTTGGGCAGCATCCCCATATAAATGTAACGGACAATGACGATATGGAACAGTGGGATGCGGTAATTATGGGAAACGATGAACTATTAGAGAAATATATGTCAGGGAAACCGTTTAAAATGTCAGAACTGGAACAGGAAGAAAACAGGAGATTCCAAAACGGAACGTTATTTCCCGTTTATCACGGAAGCGCTAAAAACAATCTGGGGATTCGGCAGCTTATAGAAGTAATTGCCAGTAAATTTTATTCATCAACGCCTGAAGGTCAATCTGAACTATGCGGGCAGGTTTTTAAGATTGAATATTCAGAGAAAAGGCGGCGTTTTGTTTATGTGCGTATATATAGCGGAACATTGCATTTGAGGGATGTTATTAGAATATCTGAAAAAGAGAAAATAAAAATCACAGAGATGTGTGTTCCGACAAACGGTGAATTATATTCATCCGATACAGCCTGCTCTGGTGATATTGTAATTTTACCAAATGATGTTTTGCAGCTAAACAGTATTTTGGGGAACGAAATACTGTTGCCGCAGAGAAAATTTATTGAAAATCCTCTCCCTATGCTCCAAACAACGATTGCAGTAAAGAAATCTGAACAGCGGGAAATATTGCTTGGGGCACTTACAGAAATTTCAGATGGCGACCCTCTTTTAAAATATTATGTGGATACTACAACGCATGAGATTATACTTTCTTTTTTGGGGAATGTGCAGATGGAAGTCATTTGTGCCATCCTTGAGGAAAAATATCATGTGGAGGCAGAAATAAAAGAGCCTACTGTTATATATATGGAAAGACCGCTTAGAAAAGCAGAATATACCATCCACATAGAAGTCCCGCCAAATCCTTTCTGGGCTTCTGTCGGGTTGTCCATAGAGCCGCTCCCTATTGGAAGCGGAGTGCAGTATGAAAGCAGAGTTTCACTTGGATATTTAAATCAATCGTTCCAAAATGCGGTTATGGAGGGGGTTCTTTATGGCTGCGAGCAGGGGCTGTATGGATGGAAAGTGACAGACTGTAAAATCTGTTTTGAATATGGATTGTATTATAGTCCTGTAAGTACCCCCGCAGACTTTCGGCTGCTTTCCCCTATCGTATTGGAGCAGGCTTTAAAAAAAGCAGGGACAGAACTATTAGAGCCATATCTCCACTTTGAAATTTATGCACCGCAGGAATATCTCTCACGGGCGTATCATGATGCTCCAAGGTATTGTGCAGATATTGTAAGTACTCAGATAAAGAATGACGAGGTCATTCTGAAAGGAGAAATCCCTGCTAGATGTATTCAAGAATACAGGAACGATTTAACTTATTTCACAAATGGGCAGGGAGTCTGCTTGACAGAGTTAAAAGGATACCAGCCAGCTATTGGTAAATTTATTTGCCAACCCCGCCGCCCGAATAGCCGTATAGATAAGGTTCGGCATATGTTCCACAAGTTAGCTTAACAGCTTGCAAAAGTCATATAAAATGAGATTTGAAAGGATTAGAGACTAATTATGATGAAATGCGAATGGATATTGTGTCCTGTTTGTGGGAGCAAAACCCGTAATAAAATTAGGAAGGACACTGTTTTGGAGAATTATCCCCTTTATTGTCCAAAATGCAGACAAGAAAGATTGATTAAAGTTGACAACTTGAAGATAACTGTCATCAAAGAGCCAGACGCTTAAGACGCAGAGCCGATGAAATTGTGGAACAATTCACGAATCATCGGCTCTTTTTGTTTCGTATTTGAAAGAACAAACTCACCAAATAAAAAAAACGATATTCGGGTGGGTTATTTTGTTATACCCTAAATTACCCTCTGAATTTGTTTTTAAATTTGGAGGGATTTTTTTATGTCCTTTTTTCGGGCAGTTATCTATCTGCTCATACGAAGCAAAATTTATCAATACATAGCATATCAGAGAACGGCAGGAAACCAGTTAAAAAATTTCTGCCAGTGCAACGGTACTTCTCACCTTGAAAGTAGAAGTACAATCTCCATACAATAGAATTACTATTTCCTATAACCGTAAAGGTCACAGAGCCTTTGCGGTTTTTCTTTTGTCGATTTTTGTTGGAAAGTGCCGTAGGGCTGTTTCTGATATGCGGTGTCGTTCTCCGCCTCTCCATCTGGATTTTTTACATTTCAAAAATTCAGATGGGAGGTATTTATGGTGAAATATGCACCAAGAAAGGTATATATCAGAGAAAGTGGCGGCTATGTGGAATTATCCTACACGGAGTTCTGCCGTTGCAGGGAATCCGACCAGACCTATATGGACAAGCTGTTTATCCCCATTCAAGGCTGTCTGCTTGAAGTCGTGAGGGAGCAATACACAGACTTCTACCGTGACAAGGAACGGTGGCGTTATCTGCAAAAATTAGATACAAAGAATAGACTGCTATCTCTCGACGGATTTACGGACAGCGAGGGGAATCCTCTGGACTTTATCACTGATGAAGCGGTGGACATTGCAGAAACCGTTGTCAATGCGGTCATGGTGGACAGGCTGAAAGCCGCCCTGCCTTTGCTGTCGGATAGTGAACAGGAGCTGATACAGGCAATCTTTTTTGACGGACTTTCCGAGCGTGAAGTCGGGGCGAGGTTGGGCATAACCCAGAGCGTTGTAAACAAACGCAAAGCCAGAATCCTAATAAAACTAAGAAAGATAATAGAAAATTAAAATTTAAGGCGTTCAGCCCCCTTGTTTTTTCCTTTGGGAAGATGAGGGGGCTTTTCTCTGCCCTCTCAATCAATTCTGATTGGAGGAAGTAAGAATGGCATACAACCACGGACGGGAGGACAGGAAATGGCGTATCTGGAAAGAAGCGGAGGAAAAGCTGCTGCGTGAGTGCGGCGTTGATGAAGCGACCATTGAGCAGATACGCATGGCGGACAGGGCAGACTTCAATTCCAACAGGCGGTTTTACCGATGGACGAATGACGTTGCGGAATATCTTGAGGACATGGCAGGCAGGGAGCGGCAGGCGGAAGTGGGTACGGTTGCGGAGTTACTGGAAGAGATTGAGAGCGAAAATCTCTATCAAGTATTAGTCACGGTGGACGGGCGTACCTTGAAAATCGTCCTGCTGAAAATGCAGGGGTATTCCACAAAGGAGATTGCCCCGCTTGTGCATTTGACGACTGGTGCCATCTATGCGAGGTTAGACCATCTGCGGAAGAAGCTGCGGAAAATTTTATAGCTTCTAAAACAGCCTGCCATCCTGCGGGCTACTGGGTGAGGGATGGAAATCCCCTCACTCATTTTTTGCAGGAGGACAACAGGATGGCATACAGGGTTAAGGCATACACGCTTCGGGAGGAATCCACGGAAAGCGGCACAAGGTATTTTATCAGCTTTAAGGACGGGCAGGGCAAATCCCACGAGTTGGAAGTGTCGGAACAGTTCTTTATGGAGTTTCGGCAGATGGAGCGCAGGAACAGGAATCTTTTCTAATGGGACGAGCGGCACAGGGAGTTTAACGAGGTATGGGACGAAACCCTTTACAGACGGGCGTTGCGTGTGCCTAAGAGCCTTGATGAACGCATGGTTGAGGAAGAACGGAATGAAACGCTCTATAAGGCGGTTGGGAGCCTTCCAGAGATACAAAGGCGGCGTTTCCTGCTCTACTACGAGTATGAGTTCAATTTTTACCAAATCGCCGCTATGGAGCATTGCACCGCTTCGGCAATACAGAAATCTGTTGCGATTGCAAAGGAGAAAGTAAAGGCGGAAATTGAAGAAATATCTCCAACCGTGACCGACACCGCCCGAAAAAGAAATCTGTTTTTTATTTGTGTGGGATTGGCGGCATTACATACTCTCACTTTTTTCCGTGGGAGTAAATCTATTTTTAAGGAGGTCAACGCCTATGTGCAACGAAAACAAAGACACCGCCCGAAAGGAGGAAAGCCATGCAGAAGTTACAGACAGTCAACGCCGAAACGCTCCTTTATGAACCGCTTGAGAAACCATCCTTTGTGGTGGACAGCCTTATCCCGACAGGCTTATCGCTGTTCTGCGGCTCACAGAAGATAGGCAAAAGCTGGCTCATGCTGAAGCTATGCTTATGCGTGTCGCAGGGAATCCCTTTATGGGATATGCCGACAATGGAGGGCGATGTGCTTTACCTCTGCCTTGAGGACACGTTCTGCCGCATACAGGACAGGTTATTTCGTTTGACGGACGAAGCAAGCGGGCGGCTCCACTTTGCCGTGGCAAGCTGCAAGCTGTCAGACGGTCTTATCGTGCAGCTTGAAGATTATCTGAAAGATTACCCAGACAGCAGGCTCATTGTCATTGATACCTTGCAGAAAGTCCGTACAGCTTCAAAAGACAATGCCTATGCAAGCGACTATGGGGACATCTCCCTCATCAAAGACTTTGCCGACAGGCACTCTCTGGCGGTCATTGTCGTACACCACATCCGAAAGCAGAATGACAGCGACGTGTTCAACAAGGTGTCTGGGACGACAGGATTAACGGGGAGTGCGGACGCTACCTTTGTTCTGGAAAAGGAGAAACGTGCGTCTGACACCGCCAAGCTGTATGTGACGGGCAGGGACACGCCTTATCAGGAATACACGCTGCGTTTCCGTGATTGCCGTTGGGAGCTTGTGGAGCGGAAAACGCAGGAGCAGCTTGCGAAAGAAACGATACCAGATGTCCTTTTTCGGTTGGTGGATTTTATGAGGGATAAGGAAGAATGGATAGGCACGGCAACGGAACTGTTAGCCGCTATGGGGGAAACGGAAACCATACCCACGGTGATTACGAAATGGCTGAATGAATACCGCACCACATTTTTAAGCGAGAACCGTATCTGCTACCAGTACAGCCGCAGGAAAGACGGCAGGCGGATTGCCCTTGCAAGGAGGGCGGGTGACAGCGGTGATGGTGGTGACAGCGATATTAGGATACCCCCCTGTTACTGTCATTGACGCTTAAAGCCATGTAAAGCTGGCGGCTCTGCCCTGCGGGTGACAGCAGTGACGGTGGTGACAGTGATTTTAGGATACCCTGCCGCTGTCATCCCTACGGGAGAACACCCCGTAAACGCAAAATGCAGGCGTGAGATTTACTCGCCCTTTTCGGTCGTGTAAAACCACCCCTGCGGTCAGAAAAATCATTCCGATTTTTCCGACTGCGTTTACAGGGTGTAACACACTACACTTTGCCCTGCAAAGTCGTGTGCCAGACGTTCCCTCTGGACTCCCTTAAGGCAGGGCTGTGCCCTGCTATCCTACGCCTTACGGCTTCGGATAAAAGAATGGCGGCATGACGGTGACGGCTCTTGCGAGGGGGGTATCCCAAAAACACCGTCATCATCGACATGACCGTCATGCAGGGGGTGAGGGTGACAGTTGCGGCAGTCGGCAGGGGGTATCCCAAAACTGCTGTCACCACCGTCACCGCTGTCACCCCAAAGGACGGTCACCCGCCGAAAGAAAGGAGGAATCCGCCTATGCCTTATGCAATCCTGCGTTTCCAGAAACGAAAAGCGGGCGGCGTTGCGGCTTGTGAACGCCACAACGAGCGGAAGAAAGAAGCCTACAAAAGCAACCCAGATATAGATATGGAACGCTCTAAAAACAATTACCATCTCATAGCACCACCAAAGTACACCTACAAGAAAGAGATTAACCGCATGGTAGCCGAAGCGGGGTGCAGGACAAGGAAAGACAGCGTGATGATGGTGGAAACGCTCATCACAGCTTCACCAGAATTTATGAACCAGTTACCGCCCGAAGAACAAAAAGCGTATTTCCAGACGGCTCTTGACTTCATTTCGGAGCGTGTTGGAAAGCAGAATATCCTCTCCGCTGTCGTCCATATGGACGAGAGAACGCCCCATATGCACCTCTGCTTTGTGCCGATTACGCCAGACAATAAGCTGTCAGCGAAAGCTATCTTAGGCAACCAGAAATCATTATCCGAGTGGCAGACCGCCTACCATGAGCGGATGTCCTCACGGTGGAATCAGCTTGAACGGGGGCAGTCCTCAATGGAAACCAAGCGGAAACACGTCCCCACATGGCTCTATAAATTAGGCGGCAGGCTTGATAAACAGTATGAAGAAATCGTGTCTGCCCTATCCGACATCAACGCCTTTAACGCAGGGAAGAAAAGGGATAAAGCGTTAGATTTACTCTCTGCATGGCTGCCAGACGTGGAGAAATTCTCTAAGGAAATCGGGAAACAGCAGGCGTATATCGACAGTTTGAAAGAGAGAATTGGGCAGGAATCAGACTATGCGGGGCGTATGCGTGATGAAAAGTACGAGCAGGAACTAAAGGTGCAGAAAGCGAATCAGAAGATATTTGAATTGCAGAGAACCAACGAGCAGATGGGGCGGCTGCTGTCAAAAATACCGCCCGAAGTGTTGGAAGAATTGCAGAAAAATCATAGAAGCAGAGCGAAAGAAAGGTAGATATGTGAATGAAGAAACAGGATTTTAAGGTGTTAAAGACCAAAGACTTGTACCCGTTCCCCGACAATCCGTTTCATGTGGCAGAAGATGAAACACTGTCAGAGTTAGCGGAAAGCATCAAGGAATTTGGCATTGTCACGCCGATAATCACACGCCCGAAAGAGGACGGGGACGGTTATGAAGTGATTGCAGGACAGCGGCGTGTCCGTGCTTCTGAACTTGCAGGGATAAATACCGTGCCTGCGTTTGTCCTGCCCTTAGACCGTGACCGAGCCATCATCACCCTTGTAGACAGCAATTTGCAGCGTGAGAATATCCTGCCATCGGAGCGGGCGTTTGCTTACAAGATGAAATCCGAAGCCATGAAGCGGCAGGGTTTCCGCACAGACTTAACCTCGTCACAAGTTGTGACGAAGTTGCGGACGGACGACAAGGTGGCACAGGGCTTCGGCGTGGGCAGGATGACCGTGCAGCGTTTTATCCGCCTGACGGAACTGATACCGCCGATTTTGCAGATGGTGGACGAGGGGAAAATCGCCCTCACGCCTGCGGTGGAACTGTCCTTCTTGAAGAAAGACGAGCAGGAAAACCTCTTTGCCACGATGGAGAGCGAAGAAGCAACGCCCTCACTCTCACAGGCACAGCGGATGAAACAGTTAAGCCAGAGCGGGCGGCTTGACATGGATACGATATTTGCGATTATGACGGAGGAAAAGGGCAACCAGAAAGAAACCTTGAAAATCAACACAAGCAAGCTGAAAAAATACTTTCCGAAGAACACAACGCCGAAGCAGATGGAGGAAACCATCATCAAACTTTTGGAGCGTGAGTTGCAGAGGAAACGCAACCGTGACAGCCGCTAATCTTCTTTTTTCGGGAAGTAAATACAGAGAGTTGAGGTATGGAGAATGAGAGAAATCCAGTATGAAATCGTAAAGGAAATCGCAGTATTGTCTACGGGCGACAGTGGCTACACAAAGGAAATCAATCTCATTTCATGGAATGGGAAAGAGCCGAAGTATGACATCCGCAGCTTTTCCCCGAACCGTGAAAAGTGCGGCAAGGGAATCACGCTGAACGCTGATGAAGCGGCGGCACTCCTTAAAGCATTACAGAAAGAATTAAACAGCGAGGATTAATGGTATCTGATTGGCAGGGCGGGGACATTTCCAAACTCTTCCCTGCCCTGTCTGGAAAGGAAGATTTAAGTATGGGCGAGGATAAGAAAGCAGATAAAAAGAGAAAGCGTATCGTGCCAAAAGCACCAGTGCAGATGATAATCAGCCGTGAATATGTCGGCACACAGACCGTTACAGAAGCGTTTGTCCCGATTATCTCCGAGGATATTCGGAAGAAGATTGCCGAGGGCGACACCTTCGACAATGAGGGGCTGTCCGCTTAGAATGTACGCAATGGGACATGAAAACAGATAGGACAGATACGGAGGTTTTACAGTATGGCAGGAATCAAAGAAGAAAAGAAAATCTATTTAGTCGGCATTTATTGCCGCTTATCTAAAGACGATGGTACGGATAACGAGAGTGCGAGCATTGCGACACAGAAATCCATCCTCACGGATTATGTGAAAAAGCAGGGATGGCACATAGCAAAAACGTATGTGGACGATGGTTATTCTGGTACAAATTTCCAAAGACCAAGTTTCCAGAATATGATAAAAGACATTGAAAGCGGTCTGATAAACTGCGTGATTACGAAAGATTTATCCCGTCTGGGGAGAAACTATCTTGATTGTGGGTTATATCTGGAAGTTTTCTTCCCAGAGCATAACGTGAGGTATATAGCGGTCAATGACGGCGTAGATACCTTGAATAAATCTGCTATGGACATCACGCCTTTCCGCAACATTTTAAAGAACACGAGGCATTTGGGAGGGGTAAACTGCTAATTTCTCTCCAATTCGACAAATCAGTGTGCAACAATCAAATATCGCTACTGTTACAGAATGTTTTCGTCTGGCTGCTGATGCGGTCAGGCGTTTTTTCGCCCGATCACACCAGCCCAACAAAGCGGTAGTAAATTTTAATGTCCTGGTGTCTTTGACCGTCAATAATGGTCCGTTCTCCAACTTCAATGCGGTCAATCAATTCCTCAATGGTTTCCCTGTTCAATTCCTGCAAGTCCAGATACTGCCGTATGGTTCCGGCCCACTGGTGGATATTGGCGATGTCCTGCTGGGCTTTCCGTTCCCTGGCTAACAGGCTGTCCAGGCGTTCCGATTTCTGGATGCGTTCCTGCTCGTTCTTTTGAATCAGAACCGAGAAGGAATCGCCGCTGATTGCCCCGCTTACCTTATCTTCATAAAGTTTTGCGGTGATCTGTTCCAGCTCCTCCAAACGCCGCCGCAAACGGCTGATTTCCTGTCGGCAGTCCTCTTGTTGCGCGGCGCTTGCGGATTGTATGTGCTGTTTCAGCTTATCCAGTACAGCGGCTTCATCGGCTGCAACCGCTTTGCCATGCGCCCGGATTTCACTCAGCACCAGGTTTTTCAGGCTGATCTCAAAAATCCGGTGCCAGGAGCAGATGCTGTGCCCGGTAGTGGCAAACCGGGAGCAGAAATAAGAAGTATAGTGCTTGACAGTGCCATTTTTCCGGCGCTGTGTTTCGCGGGCGGCAACCAGAGGATGCCCGCAGTCCGCGCAGACCAGCTTTCCGGTAAACAGAGATGCTTGGGGCGGCGTATTGTTAGCGGAAATCTGTTTCGCCGCCTGATTGATTTTCTGGACAGCCTCCCACAGCTCCGGCCCGATAATCGCCTCGTGCGCGCCCTCATGGGAAATCCATTCCGATTCCGGTTTCCTTATCATGGTCTTATCCTTATAGGAACGGGAACCGGTGCAATTCTGTGTGAGCGTACCGGCATAAACATCATCGTTCAGAAGGCTTCGGACGGTTGCGTAAGCCCACAACCGGGAATACTTGCAGCTGCCATTTCCGTAATGGACCGCCCAGTACCAGCGGGGAGAGAGAATCCCTTTCTCATTCAGGGCGGCGGCGATTTTCCCATAGGCCATGCCGGACTGACGCATCTGGAATATCTGCCGCACAACAGCGGCGGATTCCCCGTCAATGACCAGCTTGTGTCTGTCCTCCTCGCTCTTGCGGTATCCGTAGGGAGCGTAGGCGGCAAGATACTGGCCGCTTTTCTTCTTGGCATGAAGCACCGACTTGACCTTGCTGGACAGGTCCTTGAGATGGTAGTCATTCATCAGACTGCGGAAGTGCAGCATATCGGTGTTGTCCCCCTCGCTGTCCAGGCAGTCCAGAACCGATACGAACCGGCATCCGAGGGACGGGAAAATGACATCCGTATAACGGCCCACCTCCACAAAATCCCTGCCTAAACGGGAAAGGTCCTTTACCAGAATCAGGTTAATCAGGCCATGCCTTGCGTCCTCCAGCATTTCCAAAAATCCGGGCCGCTGAAAATTGCCGCCGCTGTACCCATCGTCCTGATAGGTCTTGACCTCGATCCAGCCGTTGAGCATGACGAATTTGGAGAGGATTTCATATTGGTTCTCAATGCTCACCGATTCATCGCTGGGGATATAGCCCTTCGCTTTTGCGGAATTGGAGGCGTCATCCACACTCAGGCGGCAGTAGATACCGACTTTATATTGCTTCGCCATAATCCTGCCCCCTTTCCTGTGCCAGCGCCCCGTCCACATTCCCGACATAGCGGTAGTAGACCTTGACCTCACAAATCCGCTGCCCGTTGACCTTCTGGGTATCGCCAACCTCGATCCGGTCTACCAGTTCAAAGAGAATGGTTTCGTCCAGTTCCGAGATTTCGGTATAGCGCCGGATAATTTCCAGCCAGCGGTCGGTATCCACCTGGTTTTCCAGGTGCGCCCGGACTTTCCTTTCCAGTTCCGGGACTGCCTCCGCCTTTTCTGCCCGTTCCGCTTCATATTTCTGCATCAGGGTCTGAAATACCGTCTGCGGGATGGAGCCGGTGCATTTGTCCTCGTAGAGATTCTGCATCAGGCGCTCCAAATCGGAAATACGGGCTAAGGAGGATTTTAATTCCTGCTCATAGGAGAAAAGCCGGGTGTGGGATTCCTTCTCCTTCAGCCGGAGAATCTCGCCCATCAGCCGGTCCGGGTCATATTCCGCAAAGCGGGCCTTTTCCCGGATGTCCTCCAATACCAGCTGGGTCAGCACCGTTTCATAGATGGTGTGGATGGTACACGCGCCCCTTCCGCTGCGGGAGTAGTTGCCGCAGATGAAAGAGCTGTACCGTCCCGGCCTGCCATCCTTATAGGTGAATTTTTCGATGTGGTTCCGCATTTTGAAACCGCAGTCGGCGCAGTACACAAGTCCGGTGAAGATGCTCTTGCAGCCATCGGACGGGGCGCTTTTCCGCACCTTCTTTTTGCCGATACTGGCTACGGTATCCCACAGTTCCCGCGAAATAATGGCCTCGTGGGTCCCCTCCACCCGAATCCACTCGTCCTCCGATTTATTGACGAGCTTGCGGGATTTATAGGAGAGTGTGCCGCTTTTGCCCTGTACCATGTTCCCGATGTAGACCTCGTTGCGGACCATGTTTTTTACCGTCTGGTCAGCCCATTTGTGGTTGACCCTGCGGGGGTCGCTCTGGCCCTTGCGCTGGTAGTACAGCACACCGGGCGGCTGAATCCCTTCTTCATTGAGCGCCACCGCGATGGCGTGAAATCCCATGCCTGATGCCCGCATTTCAAAGATACGGCGCACAACCGGCGCGGTTTCCTCGTCAATCACCAGATGGTGCTTATCCAGCGGGTCGCGCCGGTAGCCATAGGCGGGGTAGGTCCCCATGAATTTTCCGTTTTCGGCACAGGCTCTCTTGACCGCCTTGACCTTCTTGCTGGTGTCCCGGCTGTAAAATTCATTAAATAAGTTCAAAAAGCACATGACATCGGTGCTTCCGTTGTCGCTCATGGTGTCAATGCCGTTGTTCAGCGCGATGAACCGGCACCCAAGAGAGGGGAACAGGTAATCCGTATATTGCCCAAATTCGATGTAGTTGCGGCCAAAACGGGAAAGGTCCTTCACCAGAATCACATTGATCCGCTTTGCCTTTGCGTCCTCAATTAACCGCCTGACGCCTGGGCGGTTGAAGTTCGTGCCGGAGTATCCGTCGTCGATATAGACATCGACCTCATTCCAGCCGCGCTGCCTGACATAGTTTTGAAGCAGCAGCTTCTGGTTCTCAATGCTGACCGATTCCCCGTCACGTTCATCGTCGTTGCTTAACCGGCAGTAGATGCCCACGTTGTATGTTGTATCCATCATCTTTCTTTTACCTCCCGACCATCTCAGAATCCATACCTCGTGCGGCAAAATGGCTCCGCAGGTTTTACCCTGCATGAATATCTTACCGGAGAATCCACCGCCGCGCAATGATACGGCAGGCCGCGAGGCTTTCTGTTATTTGGAACCGCTGGCAGCTGGAATGGCTTCCGACATGGCGCGTCTGACTGCCAGCTGTTCCAGCGTCTTTCCCAGGTCCTTTTCTCCCGAAAAAAAGCTGGTGACGCGATAAATTGTTTTCCCGATCCGCACCTCTTTGTAGGAGCTTGTCGGGGTTGTCTGTTTGGTCATAAAGACGCACCTCCGTTCAAAAATTGTTTTTACTCTATGGTTAAAAAGCAGCCGTATCGAAAGATAAGGGCGGCGGTTGCCGCTGGATACCGTCCGGTACGGCTGCTGCAATTCTGTTTGGATGGTTCGTCATATTTGCCACGCCCCCTGACGATGGGGACATAACAGGCCGCTCCCGGCAGAGCTGTCATAACTCCGCAGCGCCGTTTTACTCGTGCGCCGCAGGGTTCCCCCCAAGTCTTTGGCGGGCCGTGAGGAAGTATCTTTAAGCCCCCGCACCATCATCGCGCCCGGAACGCCATCTCCGGGTTTAAGGCTGGACGTAGATCGCTCGGATTGCCTGTCTGTCATCACCTCCTGCAAGCAACCGTCCTGGCGGCGCGCCTTTTCCGCTTCGATACGGGTTATGTACCTGTTATGCCGTATATTCAGTTGTCAAGCTGCAATGAGGGGCAAGAGGACTTGTCCCTTCAATGTGTAGGCATTGGGAAAGGCGATTTGTTAAGCCTTTTTCAAAAAAATCTTGATTTTATTTATTCGCTGTGTGATTGCACTCCGGGAACAGTTCCACAGCCTTGCGACATCGGCCTGCCGGTATCCGTCCACAATGAGCAGGGTCAGCAGTTCCAGATCGTCCTCCGGCAATTTGCAGAGCCGCCGGTACAGCAGTTCATCCTCCAGGGAGGACAGCCAGCCAAACCGCCGGGAATCCACATCGCCGGTGTCCCAGGTGCAGGACAGGGATTCAAATTTTCGGAACAGGCAGGACTGCTCGCTCTCGTCCTCACACTGTTCGCTGGGAAGGGCCTGTACGCGGTTCTGATAGGTCCGCTGGCTGCAAAACCAGGTCCAGTCATATTCCTTCATGGCCGCGATCTGCCTATCGTCCATACCGGCTGCGCGGTATTCCTGTTCCAGCCGGGTCCATTCTGCATCAAACTTCCTTTTCTCATATCCATAGTGAAAGCCCATAGTTTTCCTCCATTTCGATTCAGGCGTGGTTGACGGGTGAATCGAATGGAGGTGGGGACCGGCAGCGGTACACATCGGGAGGTTTCCCTAAAAATCGACAATAAGAAACGCCAGCTTCTCGCAATGAGAAACTGGCGCAACAAAAAACACCATGATTATGCTGATTTATATGGATTGATAATACTGATAGATAACTATAATATCCCGGAGGAGGGCCTATGCTTTTTTTAATTGATATATGTCATAGCTATTACAAATGAATATTGCAGACATGGCGGTATCCTCCTATACACCGCCCATGCTGATTGCTGAGGGTCATCTGGAGGTCTGCTTTTTAGCAAAAAGAAACGGCGGCCTTGATCTACTCAAAACCGCCGTATCCGTCAGTGATACAGGAAAGCGCACGAAATCCTCTGCCCGTCAGCGGTTTTTTTCTTTTCCCCGCTGTGGAGGCAGATGTTTGGATATGTAGGCTCGTTTCATTCCACAAAGAACAGAACCCGCCGGGCCAGCTCCGGGATATTTACCGGGGCGGTTATATAGTCGTTCACGCCCTCATGCCGATATTCATATTCCGTGGCAAGGTCGTTGTTCTCGGTGAGGATAAAGAACGGCAGAAGCCGGACAGGGGGATTCTTCATTTGGAACATCCCTGCCACCCGCCGCAGCGTATGAAACAGCTCCATTGCTGTGCCATCCGGCAGTTCCAGATCGCACAAGATCAGGTCTATTTCCTCATCCTCAAAAATCCGGCGCTCGGCCTCCCCAATCGAGGAAACCAGAATCAGGTCAAGGCCCTTTTGCAGCATAGCAGCCCGCAGCACTCCGGCGCTGGTATCTTCCGCATGGACAAAGAGCAGCTTATGAAAAGTTGAATCTGGTTCGCCGGATAACTGCCGGTAGGCGTATTCCACCAGCTTATCTTGCAGCAGCAGTCCTTTCATTTTGTCCATGCACAGCGTCGCGCCCCGGCGCATAGCCTCTTGTTCGTAGTCGTCCTTGTCATGGCAGGACGCCAGAATAAAAGGCAGCTCCTTATCTGCGGCCCGCACCTCGTTCAGAAAGTCCATGCCGGAACCATCCGGCAGATCGAGATTACAGCAGACCACCAGCGGCATTTCCTCTTGGATGGCGGCCCGCGCTTCTTTCAGTGTACAAGCCGTTTTCACCGGGTAGCCCCGGTGCTGTAAGTATTTTTGCAGACACCATGTATAGGTGTCGCTGTCGTCGATCAGCAGTATCTTTTTCATGTGTCCTCACCCCCAATATTGATTTACCACAAGCATAAACTACAAATGTTACACAAATGTCCGAGGTGCCTTTGATTTCGACAAAAAAACAGGCTGAATTGTTACAACGCTCGGACATTTCAAAAATTTTTTTGAGAAAAGGCGAAAAAGGCGGAGCAGCACACGCCGCCCCGCCGATCCCATACTATTATTCCATCGCCCGCATTTGTTCAATCAGAGATTGTTTTTTCTGTCTGCGGACTGTCCATACAGACAAAATCAGCTCCATTCCGAACAATACCAGAATGAACAGACCCATTTCCAAAACCGGGAATTTGTAAGGCACTACTTTTCCGGCAAAAGCTCCTACACTAAATTTGCTGCAAGCAAAGATGGAAGCCGGAAGCCCAACGATCAGCGTCGCCAATGTTGCAAAGAATGCATAGCACAGCCCCTCGCAGATATTCATTTTACATAGCTGCTTTTGGGTCAGTCCGATGGAACGCAAAACACTGTTTTCCTGTTTTCTGGACATTTGATTAGAGAGGGTCGTGTTAATTAGGTTGATAACGCCAAAGAGGAATACCAGCCATGAAAGTACCTCCATACTGCCAAATACAAAAGAATTTATATTTTTTTCATACTCAATTACAGTGTTAATATCATCTAATGCAATATCCGTATGAGCGGATATAATATTTTTTAATTCATCCCTCACATGATCCGCTTTTTGGGGATCACTTACAATGCTCCATGAATAATCGAAAGAGGTGATTTCCGGGTGCAGTTCATGGAACAATGCTTCCGGTGCAAATTCCAATACACCGTCAAAGTGATGTGTTCCATGTCCATTATCCAGATTATTGTTAAACACCCCGGATATAGTAACCGGAATGGTTGATTTCCCGGAGATAAGTTCAGCTGTTTCTCCGACACCTATATGTTCACGGTTACTTGTTGCCGAATCAATTAGGATGCTGTGTGTATCCGTCGGCATAGTGCCCTCTATCAATGAAGCTTCAACCTTAGAATAATTTTGATCAGTCAGTATATCACACATACCACCATATTCAATTCCGTTGACGTTATAATTTATATGAAGGCTTTGCCTTTTTGCAATCACATCGGTTACACCGTCAATAGACAAAATTTCCTGTTTGAGTTCCTCATTCAGTGGATTTCCTGCTGCCATGACTTCTTGTTCTGACAACTTTGAATCCAGATAAACCTTATAGTCACCATCCGGGAACTCTTGTCTTGCAAGCGCCTCTGGGGAGCGCAGCAAAACAATGGAGGATACCACAAGCAGGATAATTCCACCCAAACTCAATGAGGCTACAATAGCAACGGTCTTTTTGCGGTCACGCTTAAAATTCGCAATTCCCATTGAAACAGGATTGAGCTTGATATTCTTTTTCCGGCTGCGGATGTCCTTTTGCGCCGGGGTAAAACGGACGGCTTCAATGGGGGAAATTCCTGCCGCTATTTTCACCGGCTTACGGATGGAAACAGATACCATGATCCAACTGCTTATGAGTGTCAAAATAATCGTTGCCACATAGGAAACAGCATTAAATCCCTTGGGAAACAAAAGAAAACCGCCGCATACACCCAGTACTGTACCAATCAAAATTCCGATACTGCCGAGTTTGCGTCCCTCCCGCTTTACAATCCGCTTGATTTGCTTTGGCGTTGCGCCAATCGTCCGAAGCTGCCCGTAGCTCCTGATTTTGTCATTGATGGAGATACGGAAGATACTCTGGATCACAATATAGCCGCCGATCAGCACAATGGCAATCACGCCAGCCATCAGTGCAAAATTAAAGGACTTAGAAACATAAGTAAAATACCTGTTGTTCATGCGGAGATTAGGAAGCTGATATTCCTCTGTAATCTCCCTGCAATAAGAGGTTATCAGTTCTTCGCCCAACTGGTCGCTGTTTTTGAAATGGACATAGGCGCGATAGCCAGTCGGGTCAAACCCTTTCCATTCTGTCAGGGCAGCGTTGGAAAGAATGATAGCGCAGGTATTCGCTTCTTTTTCATTTACGCTGTCCATAATGCCGGTAACGACATAATCACCATGAAAACTCTCGGTGTCTAAGGTCACAGTGTCCCCGATCTTGGCATTGTTTCCATAGGTGGAAAGAAAGTATTCGCTTACGACAACTTCATTTGCCTTTTCAGGAACCCGGCCCTCTAACAACTCCATCTGTGCCTTGGTAATCTCCATCATTTGCGCGTCACAATACACATAGGACGCATGATAGCCCTGTTCCGAAAGTTCCTCACCCAGCATATAGTAGCCGCCTACGCGCTCAAACTCTGGCACTCCTTTCAGGGTTTCAATGTCGTTTTCCTCTACGCCCATCCAAACCGCCTCATAAGTATCGACAACCTGATTGCGCTGCATTTGTGTCAGGGAAGTGGACACAATTCCCGTAAAGCAGATTAGAAACGCCGCCAGCGCAACGGCAATCACCACCATCAGATTCCGGCGCTTCTCGCTTTGCAAACTTTTCTTTGCCAGTTTCTTTGTAATGGCGCTGGTATCATTTTCAAAAGGCCATGTCATATCTTGCCACCTCCTTATTCCACGATCTTGCCGTCCTCAATGCGGACAATCCGATCTGCAAGGCGGGCAATGTCGTTGTTGTGGGTAATCATCACTACGGTTTGCCGAAACTCTGCGCTGGTGCGCTTGATAAGCCCCAGCACCTCGGCGCTGGTCTTACTGTCAAGGTTGCCGGTCGGCTCGTCGGCCAGCACAATGGCCGGTTTGGTAATCAGGGCGCGGGCAATCGCCACACGCTGCTGCTGTCCGCCGGAAAGATTGTTTGGCATATTTTTCAGTTTATCTTCCAGCCCCAGCAGGTGAACGATCTCGTCCAAAAACTTCTGATCCACCGTGTCCCCGTCCAGCTCCACCGGCAGGACGATATTCTCATACACATTCAGGATGGGAACAAGGTTATAGTTCTGGAAGATAAAGCCGATGTTGCGGCGACGGAAGATGGTAAGCTGTTCGTCGTTCTTCTTTGCCAGTTCTTCGCCCCGGACAGTCACGGTTCCGCTGGTGGGGGTGTCCAGCCCGCCCATCATGTGAAGCAGGGTGGACTTGCCGCTGCCGGAAGTTCCCACAACGGCCACAAACGCGCCCTCGTTCACAGAGAAGTTCACGCCATCAAGGGCGCGGGTAATGTTCGGCTCTGTGCCGTAATACTTTTTCAGATCAATCGTCTGTAAAATGCTCATACTCAAAACCCCTTTCAAGGCTTTCTGCCTGTTGATAAGGTTATTGTAAAACCCAAATGTCCGCGAAATGTTACAGCGGCCAAAAAATTTCATTGAAAATCTGGGTGAAATGTTACAATACTCGGACATTTCAAAAAAATTTTCGGCGGGCAGCCGGGAATGGCCGTCCGCCGCATTCTATTATACTGAACTTGAAAGACAGCAGCAGTTCAAGGCAAGCTGCCTTCCAACCCCTTTTTGAAAACAATACGGTTTTTCTGTGCCCCAAAACAATATTGTAACAAGCCGATAACTTTGTTTTTCCATTTCCTCTATTTTTGTGTTGATTCTCTTAATTACATTTTTAACGGTAATTTTTTCTAATGATTCTGTACGATACATCATATTTTTACGTCCTTATACGGGCCTAATTAAGTCATGCTCAAGCAATGTTTCAAATGTATTAACGGAGCCGCCATGCTCTACTATTTTGCCGTTTATTACTTTGTCAATATTAACACCAGTAAATACCAGTTTTTTATGTGTCGGCTTTATTCCCATCCATTCCCCTTCATGTGTACCTTCCATAAGAATTTCAGATATTACATAATCGCCATCAGAAAATTGCCGTAATATTTTTATCGTATAATCCGGGTAAGTCTTTTTTATAGCAACAAGATGTTCTCTCATACCTTCTAATCCAAATGGTATTTTTTCATTACCAATATTAAGGCGGCAGTCTTTCGATATATACTGGTAGAGTTCTTGCAACGAGTTTTTTGATACAACCAATTCATAGAAATTCTTTACAATTTGTTTGTTTTCCATCTATATCCTAATCCTCCATTTTTGAATTGCAGTGCATCTTCTGTAAAAATATTATCAATTCAAACCACAGTTGGATTGCTTTTTCTCGTTTATTCATAATACAGACACCTCGCTCATTTACTTTCATTTTGTAGGCAACATAATGGAAAATTCCGAACCTCTGCCTGGCTCCGAAACCACTTTGATATAGCCGCCCTGCCGCGTTATGATCTCGCGGGCCAGATAAAGGCCAATGCCAACCCCCTGTTGTTCGTGTACTTCTTCCTCACGATAGAAGCGCCGGAAGATGGCGGCCTGATTGCTTTCCGAAATGCCCTTGCCGGTGTCGGCCACTTTGATCTCCACATACATTTCCCACAGTACCACCGACACAGCGATTTCCCCGCCTGCCGGGGTGTACTTCACCGCATTGTCCAGCAAGTTAAAGAGGGCTTCGGATGTCCACTTACTGTCATGGGAAACGGTCAAATCCTCCGGGCAGTCTACGGACACGGCGATTTCCTTTTTCTCGGCCGCATACACGATCCCACTCATGGCCTGTGCCACGGTATCAAAGAGGCGTCCCGGTTTCTTATCCAACTGGATCACGCCCGTTTCCAGCCGGGAGGTTTTCACAAGAGCTTGAAAGAGAAAGTCCAGCTTATCCGTCTGGCTGCGGATTCCCCGGATAAAGTCTGTGCGCTCTGCCTCTGTCATGGGCTTTTCCAGCAGGGTGTCCGTCGCCATTTTCAGATTGCTTACCGGCGTTTTTACCTGATGGGAAATATCCGATACAAGGGTCTGTAACTCCTGCCGTTCCTCGTCCACCTTGCGACGGTTCTCCTGCATGATCTGGTAAAGTCTTGCCAGCCGGTGTCCGATTCTGGCAAGCTGGGTTTCGCTGTCCTCCGGGCGCTTTGGCGCTTCATTCCCAGCAATCATGTGGTCTAAGGTTTGGCACAGGTCTGTGGTAAACTGCGACAGCCGTTTTCCAAACGCCTGCGTCAGTACAAAAATCCCCACAAGGGCGCACAGCAGCAGCGCCCCGCCCGTTAGCAGCACCGCCGTCTGTTTTGTTACAAGAGACATGGCTATGGTGATCCCGGACATGGAGAGGACAAGTCCTATTGCAACCCGGTCAAACAGCCGCTTTACCGAAAGGTTTTGAAACTTCATTTTGCCTCGCCTCCCGTCCATTGATAGCCCATACCGTAAACAGTCTTGATGTAGGGGGTGGACCTATGTCAATACTTTGGACAAAAAAAGTCGAAAGATTATGCTTCTTTTTTTAGTTCCTCATCCTCCTTTTGC
>ERZ808049.198-NODE-198-length-48334-cov-24.057235_pt1 | contig 48334 bp, 37 predicted proteins | sample MGYA00380198_ERZ808049 | MGnify/ENA primary metagenome ERZ808049 (study PRJEB31490, sample SAMN06133414) | mouse gut metagenome | isolation source: Z2_2 | host: mice | place: China: Chengdu | collected 2015-05 ...
GAACTGTTTTATGTCATCTGATATCTGCTTTGCTGTCAGTAGTTTTTTCTGTATTTGCATACAAAGATAATATAGTACTGTAATAAATATTTGTGTCTGTTTTTTGATTTCCATGTCCCCATAGCGAAAGTATAGCACAAACCGCTACTTTTGGCTGCCTTAACCCACCGTCTAAAGCCAGTGGGATTGCGGTAGCCTTATTTTCAATAGACATTTGTTCATTCATAATATCTTCCCCTAACGCTTTATTCTGTTCTCAGCCTAACAATAATACTTTCTTTCTCCAAACCTCTACATAAAAAGTAAGGAACCATGATAGCGATAAAAATAAATATTGGACTGAGAGCCATTATTGGCAGCAATGTGAATCGAAATGTAAAAAACCAAATACTACAAGATACTACTTTTACTATTGAAAGCGATACAATTATTCCAAAAAGTATTGATAACAAAATTGTAGCAGCTGCATATACCAATCCTTCTGTAATAAGCATCGACTTTAACTGCTGGTCTGTCATTCCAACACTTTGCAGCATAGCAAATTCTCCTTTTCTTGTAAGTATACTTGTAAACATCGCATTGAAAAAGTTTACAATACCTATAAAGGCTATAATCCCTCCCAAAGCACTTCCAATAATCACAAATGTATTTTCTATGCCTGAGAATTCATCCAAATACTTCTTTTTGGAATCAAAATTAAGAAGGCTGTTTGATTTCACATAATATTCTAACTTTTCCTGCATTTGTTGTATATTTTTTTCTCCTTCTTTACAATTAAATATATAAGAAACTGTTATAGGATTTTTTATATATTCAAAAAAAACTTCAGAAGGAATATATATTTGTATTACCAGTATGTCTATCTGTATATGTGTTTTCTTTTATCAGAACCTTCGCTATTACTTCAAATTCACGGACATCAGTTTCTTGAAGATTTATCTCATCTGTTACATCATAAAAATGAATTTTAATTTTGTCACCAACCTGAATAGGAATGTTTACTTCTGCATTTCCAAATCCATTATCCGGAATTCCTATAATGATATCTGATCCAGCTTTTAACTTATCAAAATCCAATACTCCTTCTAACAAATCCATAGATTGTAGTAAATAATCATCTGCTCCATATAAGTTAATCATTGGATATCCATTCATATCCCTATTTGGTGAGGGCAATAAATCACTTTCGGCAGAAAACTGTTCTTCTAGTACCTGTGCCCCTATCAGCCTTCCCCCTTCCCCAAACTCTGGCTGGCTTTTTACATAATCAATATAGCTTTGTGGTATCCTATGTTCAGATTTACCAAACTGATACTGAAAATATTCCGTTGTAGAAATAATAAAGTCCTTATCTAAAAAGTTATTTACATACGCTTCTTCGTCAAATCCATTTACAAGTGTAAATACGGAATTAAGCAAAACTGCCGCCAATGCTAAGGAAAAAATTACGAGCAGTGTCCTTTTTTTATTTCTCCCCAGATTTGCAATTGCCATACGATAAATTTTTCCACCATTGAGAGATTGTTTTTCTTTCTTTAATTTTTTACTCTTTCTGTCTACAAATCGCAAAGCTTCCAACGGTGATACCTTAGCAGCAGCCTTTCTTGGTATGCTGACACTAATATAAATTGTTATGAATGAAAAAAATGCTGCTCCTAAGAAAATAATTGGTATCGCTGTTATATGCACATGGTCTGCCGCATTGTATGCTGTTGACTGCATCAGCGCAGGAACCAGCAAAACCCCTAAAAAATACCCCAGAGCCAAACCAATTGGAATACCTATTGCCGCTAATCTATTAACCTGCTTTTGTAACAATCGTTTTAGTTGTTTCTCTGTTGTTCCTAGTGTTTTAAGCTGCCCAAAAAAGCGAATATCCTGCATCACTGATATCTGAAAAATATTGTAAATTATTAAATATCCTGCAACAAATATAAGTAGTATTACACCAATCAATCCCACTATCACATTTGGATTATCCAAAGTTGCTGCAAATAAATATGCCGGGGAGATTCTGGCAATTACAAAATTTGATGCGTCCTTATCTGCTCCCATACCTTCCCATACATATCCAGACTCCTTAAGCATCTCTGTAATCTGCTCTGACAATTTCCTATCATCTTTAAAGTTGATATAAACTGTTACAATTCCTGAGTAATTCATATCTGTATCATAGGTATATGGAATATCATTTTTGTTCGCATTTAAATAGTCTTTAGAAACAATAATTCTATGGACATTTGAAAATTCATCCTCATTCCAATATCCAGCTAAAATAAATTCCTGTGTTTTTAATTGGTCTTTCACGCGGTAATTTAACTGAATTGATGTGCCAATTTTTTTTTCAATTCCAAGTTCTTCTAAAAGTTTTGAATCTGTAATAATTTCTTGTTCTGTCTCCGGCAGATGACCATCTTCCAATTTATATCCAGCAAACTCTATTGCAGTGTTATCCATATACCACATTTCATAACGTAAACCATTTAAACGTTCTTCTAATATTTCATCCGCAGCCAGTTTTGTATATGCAATTTTATCTATTCTTGGATTATCTTTTACATTCTCATAAACTTCATCTGTTATATTGCTCAAAACAACTTGACCATCTCCACCCGCTTTTCGGATATTTTCTTGCTTTACTGTATTTAACAACTCAAATCCCATCGTAAAAATCGTCGTAAATAAAACTGTAGTCAAAACAATTGCTATTATAGCAATAAAATTTCTATTTTTGTTTGATTGAAATATTCTATTTGCTATTTTATTGATCACTGGTCTATTGTTATTACTAATCACTGCTGCCCCTCCATTAACGCTCTACAATTTTGCCATCCTCAATATAAATAATGCGATCTGCCATCTGTGCTATTTGCATATTGTGCGTTATCATAATTAATGTCTGGTTCAACATATGAACAGATTCCACCATCAAACCCAATACTTCTTGGCTTGTATTACTATCTAAATTTCCTGTTGGTTCATCTGCTAAAATAATGGAAGGATTACTTGCTAATGCCCTAGCAATCGCAACTCTCTGTTGCTGTCCACCAGATAATTGTGATGGTAATGCAAATTTTTTCTCAGATAAATGCATAATTTTTAATATATTGGTTATATATTCCTGATTTGGTTCCCGTCCATCTAATTCAAGTGGCAAAGTTATATTTTCATATGAATTTAAAACAGGCACTAAATTATAATTTTGAAAAATAAATCCAATCTGCCTTCTTCTAAAAATTGTCAGCTCATCCCTATTTAAAGTTCCAAGCTCACTCCCTTCCACAATGACTTTTCCACTCGTTGGATTATCCAATCCCCCCAACATATGCAACAGTGTAGATTTCCCACTTCCAGAAGCACCTACCACTGCCACAAATTCACCTTTTTTTACTGATAAATCAATTCCATCTAGTGCTTTTGTCAGAGTGTTTCCTTCTCCATAATATTTTTTTAACTCTCTTGTCACTAAAATATCTTCCATATTTTCCCTCTTTCTTTTTTGTATCTATAATATAAAACAAAAATGTCACTTAAACCTCTCCAAAACATATCATTTTTGTGAGATTTAAGTGATTTTCAATCATTTGACAAATATATAGAAAATTTACTTCCTTTTCCACATACAGACTGTACACTGATACCCCCCTTTTCCATACTGAGTATCTGTCTTGCTAAATATAAGCCAATACCTACTCCTGCCTTATCTCTCACATTCTTTCCCCTGTAAAATCTTTGAAATATTTTTGGTATTTCATCCTGTGAAATTCCTATTCCTGTGTCCGAAATTTCTATCAGCGTATATATTTCATAACGTTTCACTGAGACAGTAATGTTTCCATGCTCTGGTGTATATTTAACAGCATTGTCTAATACATTTTCCAAAACTTCACCTGTCCATTTACGATCATGCAAAGCAGTGAGTTCTTCCCCACATTCCACACGAATCATAATATCTTTTTCTGCTGCTTTTATTGCAATACTTCCCAATACTCCAGCTAATGTTTCTTGAATAGATAACACTTGCGGAGACAATAAAAATATTCCCACTTCAAGCCTGGACATTTTTAATAAATTATCCATTAGAAAATCTAGCTTATCAATCTGTTCTAATAAAATTTTTAAGTAGGAGGCTCTCTTCTCATCGGATAAGTTATTTTTTTGAAGTGCAGTGGTGTAGAGTACTGCATTTGCAATTGGTGTTTTCACTTGGTGTGCGATATCCGATACCAAACCCTGTAGAATTTCTTTATCCCGTTTTGCTTCCCCGATTACCCTCTCCATATGATCACACAATCTTGCCAATTGCATTTGACTTTTACTCAATAAAGAATCGTGATATTTAAAAAATTTTTGCATTTTACCTTCTTGTATTATTTGAGTGATATTTTTTTCCAAAATATCAGAATACGTTTCAACTTCTTTAATCAATTGTCTGCCAATCAATCCATTTAATAAAATGGTTAATATGTATAGTCCATATAAAAAAAAATTTGCTCTACTGTGTAAAATAAAAGATATAACCCCTGCTACTATAATAAATACACCATTACCATAATTTCTAATTCTCATTAATGTATTCGTTGAAATCTTGGTTTTATTCCTCACTACTTCCCTCTCCTATCCATGTATACCCCATTCCATAGATTGTTTTTATATATTTATGCTTTGCATCTTCAAGTTTACCTCTCAGCCTATTAATACACACTGTCAATGCATGTTCATCTACATAGTACTCTCTTTCGTTATCCCATAATTTTTCTAACAGCATACGTCTTGTTAAAACTAAATTTCTATTATTAATTAATAGTTTTAATAATTTAAATTCGAAAGAAGTTATCATCACTTTTTCATTTTCTTTAATAATTTGCAAACTCTCGAAATCAATGGTAATATGCCCATCCGTCCAAATGTCCCTTTTGCTGTATTTTCCATAACATTGCAACACCGCCGCAATACGACATTGGAGCACAGAAACACTAAAAGGTTTTTTAATATAATCATCCGCTCCCGAAGCAAAACCTCTTACTTCATCTATTTCCATATCTCTTGCCGTCAAAAATAAAATTGGAATACTTTTTATGTTTTTCATTTTCTGACAGACCTCAAAACCATCCATATCAGGTAAATTTATGTCTAACAAAATTAAATCAATTTTTATTTTTTTTAATTTTTCAATTGCTTCTGCCCCTGTCTGGGCACTTTCAATCTCATATCCACAATTCTCCAAGTTAACCGCAAGCCCACTTGACAATACTGGATCATCCTCAACAATTAAGATTTTATTCATTTCAAACACTCACTTTCCTAGAACTCTTTGCTGTCAATTATATCAAATCTTAACTTTTTTGGATAGATTCAAGTTAAAATGTAATAATTTTATTACATACTGATAATAATTCTCTTCGATGTGTAACAATAAGAACTGTTTTATCTGCCAAATATTCTTTTACAATACTGCAAAAATTTTTTTCACTTTCCAGATCCATAGCCGCTGTTGGTTCATCTAAAATATATATTAATTTATCTTGTAAAAGACTACGTATTAATGCTAATTTTTGAGCTTCTCCTCCAGATAAATTTCCCCTATTTTCCGTAAGTTTCGTATTTAATCCATCTGGAAACTTTTCTAACGACACTCCTAGTTTCTCCATAAATTCAAACATTCTATTTTGTTTCTCCTCTGAATCAATTTCCATAACATTTTTTAAGGTTCCATAAGGTAGGAAGCATTCCTGAGGAACAACTGTTACATTTCGTTTAATGCTATCATAGCTAATATTGTTTATTGGAATTCCGTCAAAATAAATCATTCCTGACTGAGGCACACATAATTTAGAAAGCAATTTAATTAATGTAGACTTACCACTACCATTCTCGCCAATAATTCCAATTGTTGATTTTTCTGGAATTTCCATTGTTAAATTTCGTAATATCCATTTTTCTTTATACTTAAAACTTACATCAACAATATTTATCTTCCCTTTTGTAGATATCCAATCTATCTCCCCAACTCGTATTGAATCTTCATTTTCTAAGATTTTAAGAACCTTTTCTATCATTGGCTTTGTATTTTTTATATTGATATATTCTGTTCCCAAAGTTACAATCGGTCCATATAGTCTCTGTATATAAATAGTCAAAGAAAATAAGACTCCGATACTTAATCTTCCTTTTAAAACTTCACTCGCTCCTATTGCCAATACCACAAGTATTCCAAAAACATTAAATAGCATACCAATTAACTGCGCAATAGTTACCCTTTTTGTCTGTAAAATAAATTGCTGTATCACACTTCTATTTTTTGTATCAAAACGTGTTCTTTCTAATGCAGTTAGATCTGTCATTTGAATTGTAGAAATATGATTAAGCGTTTCATTTGTAATACTCGAAAGTTCTCCCATTCCTAGTCTTAATTCAGACATACCATCTTGAATGTTGTCACCAAATTTTTTTTGTATATTTGCAAATAAAAACGCCATAAGCAAAATAATAAGTCCTAATACAGGATTAATAATTAAAAGTACAATAGTAATTCCAGCAGCAACAAAAAAATTAATCATTAAATTACTTATTGTGGAAGTCAACAAATTTTGTATATTATCAATATCATTCTCCAGCACTCTCAATACATCGCCAATTTGATACTTCATCCAAAACTTTAGATTTCTTTCCAATAATTTTTCAAACATAGTATGTTTGATATTATATACTATTTCTTGTGTAAACTTATAAAAACTAATCTTCTGCAAATACTGAAATAAAATCATTAGTAGTCCGCATATTAACATTGCATTACAATAGAAAAATATCTTTCCTATATTGCAACTTTTAATCCCTTCGTCAATAATTAAACTAATAAATCCTGGAAAAGCAAGAGAAAATATAGTATATAGTACCATAAAAATAAGGCACTTCATCTGTTTCAATATATATAATTTTATTGGCATCTGAAGCATAGTATTGATTTTCTTAATATAATCTTTCATTTTTATCCCTTAGAATATCTCCACTAATACAATTGGCTATTTTTTTAAGAGTACATTATTACCCCAACAGGTGAAAATAACTTGTTATTTCATTATTTGAAATTTCATTTATAAGAAGCTGTACGAAAATAAATAATACAAATTACACAGAATATTTCTTTGAGGATGTATGTTAAAAAATGTAGGCGTAACAGACTACGACCAGGCTTTTTGACATGCACAATCAGAGAAATAGACAATTCAAGATGTGTCAGTTATTTTTCTGCAGATCCTAAAGAAAATGATCGCAAACTTAAAAACTGTATGAAAATGATTTATGACTATAGCAAAAAATAAATGTCTTGCTGCAAGAAACAAGATTACAAGTATAATAGGCTGCGTCAAGATTATCTGATGCAGTAGATAATCATTTTAACAAATCCAGATCATAAGTTACTAATTGACAATTCCTTAGAATCAATGTCATACTTCCATGAAATACAATAACATAAAATTATCACAAAAATCTCTCTTAATTATAATATTTTTGAGAGATTTTCAATATTGCTTCTAAAAAATTTACCTTTCCTATGTGTTTATACAATCTTTCAGGGCTTCTCCGAACATCTACACAAAATGATTTCTCAAAAAATACTGTCAATCTATTTAATATTTGATTCTTAATATTTATGATAAATGAAAATCGCTCCGAATCGTTGCTATGAGCGACTTCCCTGCCCATGAAAAGTAACGATATCATTACTCCATATGGAAAATCATCAAACTTCAATTGACTTCTCAAATTTTCTGCTCTATAATATATTACATTAGTAATAATTAAGGAGGTGTCTGCGAATGAAATGTTTGCCCCAAATTTCAGAGGCTGAATTTGAAGTCATGAAAATCATATGGAAGTACGCACCCATAAGCACAAATGAAATAACAGATCATTTAGTAAAAACGACTACATGGAGTCCGAAAACAATACAGACATTAATAAAACGGCTAGTGACAAAAGGTGTTCTTTCCTATGAGAAACAAAGCCGTGTATTTGTCTACACACCGCTTTTCGACGAGGCGGAATATATAGGGCAGGAAAGCAATACCTTTCTTAACCGTTTTTATAATGGTAATATTACGGCTATGGTGTCTGCCTACATTGACAATGAAAAACTATCAAAGGCAGAAGTTGATGAACTTCGTTCTCTTTTATCCAGAAATCAATAGGAGGGCATCGACGTGGCTGAATTTATGATCAAGTTTTTCCTATGCAATATTTTTATTAGTATTATTATCGGAATCTTTCTGCTCGCCAAGCATCTGTTAAGAAATTATTTGACCAGCCGCGCACAGTACAATTTATGGTTTTTTCTGCTCGGATTACTGATCGTTCCCTTTATTCCGGTTCAGGAAGTCCATTTTCCACAGATTTTCACATGGTTTGAAAACCTTAAAAATGGCTCTGCATCCACCGTTGAAACCGTTATGAAGCAAACAGCACTTCAGAATCAGCCTGATACTGCGAATTGGATGAATGATTTCAGTATATTTGTCAGCAGGAAAGCGCCTTCAACAATTGGCTTTATTTTGTGTATTCTATGGTGTATCGGTATTTTCTTAATGCTTATAAAGCTCATTCAATCAATATACCATTTTCATGCCATTAAAAAATCCGCGCTGCCATTGCAGAATCCCACTGTAAACAGGCTATATCAGAACTGTTTGGCTGAAATGCAATTAAAAAAGCCTATTCCCATCTACAGCACAGCGTTTTTGCGTTCTCCTATTATTGCCGGATTATTGAAACCATGCATATATTTACCCATTCATCTAATCTCGGATTACAATGAAAATGATATGAAATTTATGCTGCTGCACGAACTCGGGCATTATAAATATAAAGATGCTTTGGCAAATTATTTTATGAATGTGGTGGGCGTGTTATATTGGTTTCATCCGCTTGTGTGGTATGCACTCAAAGAAATGAAAAATGACAGGGAAGTTGCCTGTGACACAACTGTGTTAAAACAGATTGGCAAAGAAGCTTATATCGATTATGGAAATACATTGATCAATTTTGCAGAAAAGATGTCCCACACATCATTTCCTTTTGCAGCCGGAATCAGCGGAAGCATGAAGGAGATGCAAAAACGTGTAAAAAATATTGCAAATTATTGTCCTGCTTCCTTTCAGAAAAAATTGCAGAGCACCTTTACATTTATCATTATAGCGGTTTTTCTGTCCGGCACTGTTCCGGTTCTGTCCATACAAGCTTTAGAAAAAGATCGCTGTCATTTTGATGAGACAAATGTCTCATATTTAGACTTGCATAATATTTTTAAGGGATATAAGGGCAGTTTTGTATTGTATGATTCAACAGAAAATACTTGGCGGATTTATGATAAAGACAATGCTGTTACACGCATATCGCCGGCATCCACCTTTAAAATATACAGCGCTTTATATGGTCTCGAATCTGGAACAATCACACCAGAGCAATCCCTAATTCGATGGAATGGGCAAAACTATGTGTATAACTTGTGGAATGCGGACCAAACTCTAGAATCTGCTATGCAAAATTCTGTCACATGGTATTTTCAGGCACTTGACCAGCGTGCCAGTCTGTCCGACATAGAGAAATATGTTCAAGAAATCGGCTATGGTAACCAAATTGTAGAGGGTGATATTGCTTCATATTGGCTTAATTCCTCTCTAAAAATATCACCTGTCGAACAAGTCCAACTGCTTAAGAAATTATATAACAATGAATTTGAATTTGCGCCGGAAAACATCAAAGCTGTAAAAAACGCTATCTCTCTCTACACGACAGATGAGGGAACTCTTTCTGGGAAAACAGGTACAGAAGAAGTAAATGGACAAAATACTTCTGGCTGGTTTATTGGATATATAGAAAAGAATGGCCACACGTATTTTTTTCCACAAATATCCAGAGCAATCAGCTTGCTTCGGGTCCTGCTGCTACAGAACTTACTTTTATGATTCTTTCTGATTTGGGATTATGGAACACCCCTTAGAAATGAGGAGCAAATAGCTCCTCATTTTTTATGCACACGAGCACCCGGCACACAAGTAAGGGAAGATGAATCTTCCCTATTCGATTTTAGTTCTTAATAATAATCTGTTACAATTTGGATTGCTATTTCCTTTGCCACCGCACTGGATACATTTTTATTGTCTGTTCTTCCAAGACGCACGCAAAAATAGAGATTTCCTTCAGGACTTTCTGCAAATCCTGTAAACCATGCATCAACAACAATGCCATCTGTTTTTCCCATTCCTGTCTTCCCATATATGGAAATCCCAGTTTCTTCCTGCTTTGATGCCAGCATAACCTGTTTTAATTCCTTTTGTGATTCTTCTGAATAATCCGAATGATCATCAAAAATACGTTCCATTACCTCCACTTGTTCTTTTGGCGAAATCATTAAAGAGGACTCGATCCAAAAACCCGTTAGCGCTCGATTCTGATTGTTTGTATTGAGTCGCCCCTCCCAATCAGAAATGTCACAATTACCATATTGAAGTTTGTTCAGTTCTTTCTGCATCATATCTTTTCCAATATCGTCTACAATCTGTCTATAATACCAAACACAGGAAGTACGAAATGCTTCGCTAAAATCAATATCTTTATTCCAGTCCTCATTCCAAAATACTTCGCCACTCCATGTTCGAGTGGAATCCGTCGGCTCAAGAATTTCGTTTTCCAGAGCGACAAGGGACGAAATAATCTTGAACGTGGAACATGGTGAGCTTCTGGTTAATGCAAGGTCACGATTATATAGTGTATACTGTCTAGCAGGAGCATCATATATGACTGCTGTTCCATTGAGACCATCAAAATATTCTGACCAGTCTATCTCAACAGTTTTTGGTTTTCGTTCCAATTCTCTTTCTGTTTCACTTTCTTTTACTGTCATATTTTCGGCAAATTCCTCTGTAGCTGCCACCATTTCCAGTTCTTTCATTTTTACTTCTGTACTATGATGATTCGAGCAACCTATCAAAATGAATCCACATGCAAATAGCCAATATACTCGTTTAAAATAATGATTTCTCTTTTTCATAATTACCTCTTTACTCTAATATTTTTATGATATACTTCTAATCTGTACTGGTATTTAATGCCTGTGCTGCTTCTCCTGTCACAATTTTCCCACGGCTTTCCAAGCCAAAATAGTAATTGAAAATACTTCTTCCCACCGCAGTAGCATTAGAGGAACCATACCCGTTTGCAATTCGCACCGCTATCGTTATCTCCGGTGTTTCCGCAGGTGCATAGCCGACAAACAGCGCGTGATCGGGTCTGCTTTTTGATTCCTGTGCAGTTCCAGTCTTTCCAGCAACGCTGATTGGCATATTGCGCAGAACAGAATTATTTTGCGCAAACTGCACCATTCCAGAACCAACTGTATCCCATATAGAATCTGTCAGTACCACTTTACTCTCCAATATAGATTTACTTTCTATCATTTTTCCATTCTCATCTGATACTCCTTTTATTAGTGAAAGCTGGAAAACATTTCCCTTGGAGGCGATTGTATTCACATAACGAGCCAACTGCACTGTTGCATAATTGTGTGTCCCCTGCCCAATTGCTGAGGGAATACCAAACGAATCCGTTACATGAGGCTGTGATTCCGCAATCTCAATTCCTGATTTTTGATCCAAACCGAAAAGTTTTGCGTATTCTTGCAGACTTGCCAGCGCAATGCGGTCTGTATACTCCATGCCATTTGCTGTTCCCAACCGATAGGCGATTTCACACAGATAATCATTACATGAGTTCTGAAGTGCTGTCGGTGCGTTAACGACATTACCATGTCCAGTATGCTTCCAGCATTTCAGATATGGTACCACTTTATCAAACACTCCATCACAAAGAATAGCACTCTCTGAGGAAATAACGCCTTCTTGTAATCCAGCGATAATTGTAACCGGCTTTAATGTGGAGCCAGGCGCAGTCAACTGCTGCGTCGCCCTGTTATACAATGGCAGCGACTTATCATTTAGGAGCTTATTGTAATATGCAGAATCCATCTGATTTGCCAGACGATTGTTGTCGTATCCCGGATAGGATACAAGTGCTAATACCTTTCCTGTTTCTTGCTGTACAACGATTGCTGAAGCGGAACAGGGATCTAAAGCTAGCTGCGCAGGAGTTATATCGAGTTGTTCTATCTTTCTTTTTATAAAGGAAAAAGCATCTATGGCACCAGATACAAATTTTTCATAATCGCTGTCTTCGTCAGACAATATCTGCTGGTCATATAAAAGTTGGCATATATCGCTTCCTTTAATGCGTTCTTCGTAGAGCAACCATTTGAATAAGCGCTTTTTTAATTCTCTGTCATCGGCAATGTTTTTCTCTATTTCTGCTACCAGCAAACCATACATTTCATCTGTTGTAAAATACCCACGCTTAGAATCAAGTATCATGTCATTAATCCACCCTTTTCCAATCGCGTGCGTCAGAAATTCTTTCACGGTAACTCCATGCTTTGCCAACCACTTTTTATAGATATCATCTTCGCTATCAATAGAAGTTTCATCAAATAATTCTGTCTGATTCACAATATAAGAAATGTATTCCTGCATTTCTTCAGGTAAGCGGCTGTAATCCGTATTTCCGTCCAATAATTCTTTTCTTAGAGATTCCAGCACCTCCTTATTTTTTTCTTCTAATATCTCCGCAATATGTCGCTCCAGCTTTGTTGCATCAGCATGGTACAGACTGTCCAATTGAATGATAGAATTATCAATTAGTGCTATATAAACATCATAAATTGGAATACGAATATATGATGTATCTGAAATACGGCTCTTGTCGATTCTTTTTGTGTTGACCAAATTACTTGCTATAATGCCCGCTAAATTTTGCTCTAAAATCTGGTATATTGTGATCTGCAGATTCTTGTCAATGGAGAGATATACATCTTTTCCGCTTACTGTTTCCTTTATTATATGCGCCTCTCCAACGGCTTTTCCCACATTGTTTACTATGATTTGTTTCTCTCCGTCAATTCCCTGCAATTCCTGTTCTAAAGATTGTTCAATGCCCGCCTTTCCAACAATAGAATCTGATGTATAGTCATGGTCTGAATCAGCGTATTTTTCCAATTCCTCCGACGAAATTTTTCCTGTATAACCAAGAAGATGAGAGAACGCTTCCCCTCCAGTATAGACCCGATTCCAATCCAATCCAACATCAATTTCTACCAGTAAATGGTTGTTTTCCAGTATATAGGCTACTGTTTCTTCAGAGACATTTCTTGCTATAACAATAGGAATATACCTTTTATATGCGTTTGTAGACAGCATATATCTAATCCCAACAATTGTTAAAATATCCTCTTTTGTATATTCTTTTGGCAATCCATATTGCTGCAATTCCTCCTCAGAATAGAAATTTTTTCCTGTCCCAAAAAGAGCAAATCTACTATTTCCTGACAAATATTGAATCATATCATTTGCACTTATATTCAGTTGTTCCGGTGTCATACTATTTGGATCTGCTTTTCCAAACACATCTGCCTTAAACCGTGTCAAAGCTTTTCCTGTTACTGTGTATGCATAATCACCCGTTGCATTTATTTCTATTTTAAACTCATTATTAATCTGCTCCCTATTTTCTCTCAACTTTTTTGTGACATGATAGATTTTACTATTGATAGCCAAATGACGTTCCCTGTCCGATGTATAAGTATCCTTGTCAACCATTGTAACAGTGTAAACCAATTTGTTATATGCTAAAACTTCTCCGTTACAGTCATATATGACACCCCTTGTATTATAGTCTCTCATGGTTCTGGTTGTTTGAAGTTCAAAATCCTCCGCGTATTTTTGTCCATTTACAATTTGTAAATCAAATAAACGATGAACCAATATTGAAAAAAGAAATACAAAAAGTATTTGCAGTGTAAACCATCGGATATTTTGGTTGATTCTAGTGTGACTTTTAAAAAACCGATTTTTTATTGACTTCATATCTGTATAATCTCCTTTAGATTTTCTATAAATCTGAATTTGTAAGGTATTGGCATTCAATTAAGTTTTCATGTTTTGCCAAATCGCATCCGCTACACCTATATTTTTGATGAATTGATTTTTATTAACAGCACTTTACAAACTTTTCAATTTTACTCAATTGTTAAATCATTCCATTTTCAAGAACTTATAAACTACTATATCTAAACTGTTTGCGATTAAATCTTACTATTGTAGGATTTAATCGCAAAAAAATTTTGTCTTCACTTCACCTTGTCAAAGATGTTCTTGGAGTTCTTATGCTCGTTATATTAAAAAATGTTCTAGTACACCAATTTCTAAATAACTATACCATTAACTTGTCTATTTTCCCGATTGCACACGACAAAAAGCCTTACCATAGCCCGCTACGCCAGCGTTTTTTGTCATGCGCACTCGAAAAAATATTCTGCGTTATTGGTATAGCTATTTGCGAAACGGTGTACTAGGTTTATACAAATATTACATTAGTAAGATTTCAATGTCAAGTACTAAATAAATCTTTTTTAATTCTGTTGGTTTCAGTTTAGCCTTGCCGAACTGGAACGCCTCAAGCCATGCAAAATTGCTTCGCGATGGCTTGAGGCATCTCAACCACTACGCTTTCTTTAGGCTGAACTGTAACTTCTGTTGTAACAATTCATTACTGTTCACTCACCTATTAAAGTAGTAAAAATCCTGCAGCAAAATGCACACCCTTCAGATAGGGTATAAACACTGCAGATATGCAAATTAATTCTATTGGTAAAACTATCAAATTGACAACTAATTTTTCTCTTGTTAGAATGTAGCTGTTCCATTACTGCTCACTCATTAAGCAGCGTAATGAAAGTCTTGCGCCAATCAATTTGTGTGCAAAATTTGTTATAATTCGTACTTAAAATACACAAATAGCAGTCAAACGATAATGGATGTGTGAATCAATGTCATGAAGCTGGAGTCAAAAGGTCAATTCATGAAATAGTTGTTGTAAAATTGTATTATAAATAAATTCATTTTTTAATGATACCCTTTTGACCCTGATATCATGACATTGCGTGTGAATTGTAACACTGTTTCATCTTGGTATTTTAGAAACTGATATTATACGACATTAGGAACTGTTCAAAAAATAATTTATACATCTTGACTTGCCTATTTCTCCGATTGCACATATCAAAAAGCCTCGCCGTAGCCCGCTACGACTACGTTTTTTGATATGCACCCTCGAAGAAATATTCTGTGCAAGCTATACATATTATTTCTGAATAGTTCCTTAGTATCGACAACCGTTCTTTTGATTGGAGGTTTTATATGTTTTATAATAAACTTAATAAATGGATATCAATTTTATTGTGTACTTCAATTTGTATTGGAAGTCCTTCTATAACTTCTGTGGCAAATTCTATATCTGCCACAGCTTCACCCAAAATGGAAACTCTCGATAATGAAACTTCCAGTATAGCAGAAACTTTTGCTATTGAGGCTTCTGAGTCATCAGAAATTTCTGATAATGAGATTTCCGAGGCAGTCGAAACTTCTGATGTCGAGACTTCTGATACAAGCGAAACTCCTGATGTCGAGACTTCTGAAACTCCTGATATCGAGACTTCTGACATAATACAAACTTCTGATACCGAAATCTCTGATACCGAAGCTTCCAATACTACTGAAGCTCCTGATATTGATACTGACACAACAGAGTTTCCTGATATTGATATTTCTGACACAGAATTCTCATCTACTGAAGAAACTACGGATGAGGAATCTACTTTAGGGGAGAACACATCAAATATCTCGACCGAAATTTCTATAGATTCTGATTTAGAAACACGCATTGAAAACGCGGTCTTTGCATTTCAGAAAATTTTACAGGAAAAACCATTGATGGCACTTCTCTATCGCACAGAAAATTATGCAGTACAACTCAAAGCTGGTTCTTTTGACAACACTATTGCCACAATTCTCAGTGGTCACACTCTTTACATTACTAACGTTGAAATTGTTGATGGACAAGTCTGGTATCAAGCACGTTTCTGGAATGATGGTATTGAACATAATGGATATATCGAAGCCTATTATCTGGCTCACTCTGACGAAGACTGGATCGCATGGGAAAAAGAATATTTCAATACTGCGTATGGAATTAATACAACTCCCGACCGTACTGATTCCTCGGATATTCGTGCTTTTCCGGCAATCTATCAAGACAGCTTACGCGCACTCAAAGAACTTCATCCATCATGGATTTTTGTTCCTATGCGAACAGGGCTTGACTATAACACAGTTGTCTCAAACCAAATGGGTGCAAAAAGTCTGATTCAAAATACCACAAGCAATGCGTCAAAAGGCTGGGTTGGCAGCGCATGTCCAACAGAGAGTGGGTGGTTTTACGCTACAAAACCTGCTGTGGCTTATCATTTGAATCCGTGCAATTTCCTGACAGAATCCTATATCTTTCAGTTTGAACAACTGACCTTTAATGGCACCTATCACAATGTTAGTGCAATTCAAAATTTTCTAAACAATACCTTTATGAAAGGAAAAATTCCCGGTGATGCATCGAACAGAACTTATGCACAGGCCTTTTATGAAATTGGTCGTAACCGGAAATTAAGTCCAATTCACCTTGCTTCACGTGTATATCAAGAACAAGGAACTGGAACTTCCGCTTTGATATCAGGTACTTATAAGGGTTATGAAGGTTACTACAATTATTTTAATGTTGGTGTAAATGGTTCTTCCACAGAAGAAAAAATTAGAAAAGGATTGACTTATGCCAAACAAAAAGGCTGGAACACTCGTTTTAAATCCTTAGAAGGCGGGGCTGCCACAATCGGCAACAACTACATATTAAAAGGTCAAGATACCATCTATCTTGAAAAATTTAATGTGGATGTAAATAGTCCCCATGGTCTTTATAATCATCAATATATGCAGAATATTCAAGCACCCGCCAGCGAGTCACTCTCCACCAAGAAAATGTACACAGGCGCCGGAAGTCTCAATTCTGGTTTTGTATTTAAAATACCTGTCTATGAAAATATGCCTGGGGAAAAGGCAATTCAGAGTTTGTCCCTTAATCAGACAGAACTTTTACTTTACAGACCAGATACGATTGCAAATATGCCAGTAGATCAACCGCTTCTCAACGCTACTGCCAATCTTTCTGTAAGCATTACACCAACAGATACGACGGACGATAAAACTATTACTTGGACTTCATCCAATCCGAAAATCGTATCTGTAAAGGCAAGTGAAACCACACAAGACGCAATCGTTTCTGCTGTGTCCGCCGGAGAAGCTGTGATTACAGCAAAATCTCAAAATGGTAAGACTGCAAAATGTAAAGTACAAGTAAAAGCTCCTATTTACAGTCTGAAATTGACAAACCTCAACGCAGAAACAGATTCTTCTGTTGCCTCCACCTTATATGCTGGCCAAAGCATTACGCTCACCGCCGATTACATGCCAAAGGATACAACTTCTGATACCCATATTGTCTGGACCAGCAAAGATCCATCTATTGCAAGTGTGATTGATGGCAATGTAACTGCACTCTCAAAAGGAACTACAACAATTTCTGCATCGATGGCAGGATTTTCAGCAAGCTATGAAATTAACGTGGAAGAATGTACTGTTACCTTTCTAACCCCTGATTTCAAAGTACTCTCAGTAATATCTGCGGAATATGGAAAAGCTATATCTGCGGACAATTTCCCCTCCGTGGATAGTACGTCAGAGCAATTGTTTATTGGCTGGTATACACAAAAAAATGGACAGGGAACCTTGTTTGATACAAGTACAAAAGTGTATGACAATAATATAATATTATATCCCTATTTTGAACAGCAAGGAAAAGGGTTTTACGTAATTCCGGTTGGAGACCAAATCTATACTGGCACTGCAATTAAACCGCAAGTGCGTGTATATGACAGTACTTCTTATGCCGACGGCAGCACAGAATTAATTGAACTAGTTTTAGGACAAGATTATACAATCTCCTACAAAAACAATAAAAATGTAAATACTTCCAACAGCAAACTACCGACCATCACTATAAAAGGTAAAGGAAACTATTCTGGCACAGAAACTGTCACATTCAATATCCTTCCCAAAGCACTAACGGACCATGATATTACTGTAGACAATATTTCTATTGCCTATAATGGAAAAGTTCAAAAATCCTTACCATCTGTTTACCGCAATGGGAAAAAGCTTACAAACAAGACAGATTATACACTTTCCTATCCTTATGCGGACGCTGGTGCTTACAAAAATGCAGGTGTCTATCCAATTGTAATTAAAGGAACCAAAAATTACAAAGGTACACGCACTATATACCAAACTATCAGTAAAAAGACTCTGTTAAGCAAAGTGTCGATTGCCAAAATACCTAATCAGACATACAAGAACGAATTGGTTGACAAAACACAGAATATTGGTATTGTTCCTGATAAGCTCCATGTAACTTATCAAAACAAGCCTTTAATTCAAAGTACTGATGGCGGAAAAACAGGTGATTTTACTGTTTCATACACAAATAATATGGAAATTGGAACAGCCACTGCAACCATTACTGCAGTAGAAGGAAGCGCATATGCAGGTTCTAAAAGTATTACTTACAAAATAACAGGAACCAATATTAGCAAAGCAAAAGTAGAAGGCCTTGTTCCAAAAACATACACTGGCATAGAATCCGATGTATGGCAGGACAGTGTGACGCTGACTGTAAATAATATTCTTTTAAAAGAAAGTAAAGATAATGGCATTACAGGCGATTATATTGTTTCCTATGCTAATACTTCTAAAGCGGGGACTGCCTCTATTGAGTTTCAAGGGATTAATGCATACAGTGGAAAATTTAAAAAAACATACAAAATTACAGGCTATGATCTCTCAGATGGTAATAATGCGCCAAATGCATCGATTACTATGGCTTATCGCACAGAAGATGCCCCCTTAAAACAAGTACCAATTACAAGCTTGTCTCAGATTGTTTCTCCTTATATAAAAGGAGGTACAAAACCAAAAGTCATTTTGTATCATAATGGTAAAGAACTTGTATCTGGCAGGGATTACACAGTTTCCTACAGCAAAAATACTACTGTAACTACAGATAACACGCCCGCAAATAAGCTTCCACAAATAACCATAAAAGGAAAAGGCAGCTTCCGCGGAACACTCACAGGCACATGGCACATTACAGATGGCGCAATGTCTGATACAAATAGCAAACTACACATGACAGCAAAGGATATTTCTTTTCAGAAAAAATCTGGCATTTTTAAAACAACTTTATCTATAACAGATGCCAATGGCAAAAAGCTTACTGCTGGCAAAGATTACGACAAAAAAGTCACTTATACCTATGTAAATGACACTCAGGTTTCCACAACAACAGGATTACAAATCCTTAGAAAAGCGGGCGAATCTATTGCTTCTGAAGATATTATCAATGCAGGTACGCAGCTTCGAGCAACTGTGAAAGGTATTGGCGCCTATGCTGGAACTGGCAATGCATCACTGTCTACCACTTACCGAATTGTAACTGCTGACATTGCGAAGGCAAAGATAAAAATTGCTGTAAAAACCTATCAAAATGGCCGGGAAGTCCGACTCGATCCAAGTGACATTAAACTTACTATTAATAATACAGAATTGGCATATGGCAAAGATTATACAATTGATGAGCATAGTTATACAAACAATGCCAAAAAGGGGAAAGCCACTGTCATACTGCGCGGTGTTGGCAAAAATTATGGTGGACAGCGAAAAATCACTTTTACTATTCGCTCTAAAACGCTTGCATGGTGGAAGAATACGCTTAACTATACGTAAAACAAGTTCTTCCAAATCTCAGTTTGTCTCCTGGTTCTAATGCGACAGATTGATTTACTTCCAACATAACTCCGTTATGTACTGTACCATTTGTTGAGTTTAAATCACACAGATATATTTTTCCATCATGTTCTTCAAAGCGCGCATGCATTTTGCTGACTGCTGTATCGTCCAGAACCAAATCTGAGACACTTGCAAGTTTTCCGACAGTCATTGGCAGTCTGTCCAGCGAAATATGCACTTCCTTTCCGTTGAGCCTGCCACATAGCATTCGCTCCTCCACAACATCCTCTCCGAGATACATCGTCTCACCGCAGGAACTAGAATAGGGCAATCTACTATATTTTACCTTTGTGTCATCCCGCTGTATGTCTGGTGCCGGGCTAAAATACGCATATTGATTCTCCATGTCTTGCTCACTACAGTCAGCATCTATTCTTGTGCTGACTGTAATTTTATCTTGTTTCCTCTTTTTAAGGAAACAATAGAAAAATAAAATTGCAGCCGCCGCAGCCATTCCTGCTGCTCCATATAAATAAAATTCATTGTTTCTGTTTAATTGTATAGAGCGAAACACGCGTGCTCCCAATAAAATCGTGCTGGCACACAGAACAATAAACACACAAAAAATTCCGCCCACTAAGTCTGCTATATGCTTTTTCTGTTGCGTCGTTTCTTTTTCTGTGTGCTCTTCTGATTCTTCTTCCTGCACTTCATAAAAATCACGGGAAACATTACTGCTTTTGTCAAAAATCAAGTCCTTCTCAACCTGCCCAGTAACTGGCAGACAATCCTCTACGAAAGTCCCGGTTGCCTGTCCTTTCTTCTGTGCTATGTTCACAATAACATGTTCCATCATTTTTCCGATCTCACTCATTACATAGTTGGGATTTCTAGTATAACGATAGATTTGATATCCCAACATCACTGCTCGCTCGTCAGTGTGATCAATCTTTGTCAGAATTTCATCAATAAATTCCATAAATGCTAGACGAACATCCCCTTCATACTCTGGGTAGCAAACAAAATATGGCTCCATTTTCTCTACATCCACATAAATTAGTTCTGGTTTAATAATAATTTGCGCTCCATCCAAAAGATACTCTTCCAATCTATCAAATAAACGAACACACCCAGAAAGAAGTCTTGTCAAATCATCATACCGAATTTCGCTCTTGTCATAGAGACGGTTCAGCGACTGTAGGGAATTAATTTCATAGTAAAATTTACTCTCTCCGTTTACCTGTCTGTGTGTAACTGGCAGCAGTCCAGGAATATGATTTTCCAAAAGCATTTTTGTGCGATAATCTGTCCCTTTTTCTTCACATTTTCCAAAAAAGTTGCATTTGCTTAACACAATATAATTATGGTTCATACTTCTCTCAAAACTGATTTCTGGCAACTCTTCTCTCATGTCAAATCCCCCTTACATTGATAATTCTGCAGACTGATCAACATAAAACTGCGAATTGTTCGTGTTGGATTGAGTCTTTTCGCACTTCTGGAAACATTAAGTGTCATATTAATGTTAGACACATATTCACCAAGCCATGTCATAAAAGGCATATTTATCTCACTATAATAGGTCACTGTCACTTGCTTGGCATCCACAGATACCTCATAGGAAAAATCCCTTAGAGCAAACAACCTTTCCTCGATTAGCCTTTCCGCCGCTGTACTTGCTGCCTTCTCTGCTTCTGTAGCAGAAGAAATTTGACTACCTGTCCCTCTTAGTGCGGCCTCATATGCGCAGTGTTCCATAACACATCTATCATAACTATAAAATGCCAAAAAAATCATCATTACTGTAAAGAGCATCACCGTTGGCAAAATTAAAGCAGCCTCCACAGTAAAGTACGCTGATTCAAAAAACTGCTTTTTATTTGTAGCACAGGTTTTTATAATTGTGCTGCTCAACAAATTAGCACCTGTCCTGCACAAAATACATATCCTGCAAATATGGCAGGCAAAAATGGAAGTCTTGTATGTCTATTACCTCTGCGAAACAGCAAAATTACAATCGCTATAAGAGACATTAGTAAAGATGCAATGCAGACCACAAGCAAGCATCTGCGCGCGCCTAGTGCTAAACCAATTGCAGTAATGACAATGCCATCACCCTTCCCAACCTGTTCTTTTGACGCTATAGAAATTCCAATGGCACAGAAGCCAACCGCAAGACCTCCTATAATACTTAAGATACTGTTTTCTGTCATAAAAGGCACTGTTACCAAACACACTATAAACAAAATCCAGAGCAAACGCCTGCTGACCATCTGTTTTCTGATATCTGTGATTCCTGCTATAAATAATAGTCCACCAATTATTATTATCAAACTATTTTGTATTGTTAAATGCATATTTCTATCCTTTCTGTTCTATAAATATAATCTATAAATGAGCAAATTTAATATTTTGCACAGATTTGTCCGCCATATAACGACAAGTCTGCGGTTTTAAATTTGTTTTGTCCGCAAGTGAACTACAAAATGCAGAATTTTTTGTGCAGATTCCTGGATTTACTCAATTATAGATATAAATTGAAATTTTTTATCCACACCTACTACAAGCACCTCTTCCGCCAGTCTCCGAGATTGGAACTGCTAATATTGTCCGCTTCAACCCACTGCAGCTAAGCGTTGCATGATACTTGTCTCCATATTGAGTGATATATACGGTATTACCGCAAGAGGCTCCGCACTCTCCACAAACATAATATTTTCCGCCATTTTGGTTTCTCTGTGTGTCCAGAAAACTTTTGTCCACTGATGTTATGGATAACTTTAAATAACTGCATCCTCTGGAACGATGATATACGATACCCTCCGGCGTTATATACACAATCTCCTCTTCATTTGTACTGCCCACACTGTTTTTCGCATTATCATAACCAGTCCATGCTCTTGTACGCATTCTATTATAAAAAGTTTGTTTTCCAAAACCAACAACTGCCACCGGCGCTTTAATTAAATATTCCGCAACAAGATCAATACAGTCATCTTTCTGCATCACAGAAGAACGCAACCACGAAATCCCATCAGTTCCTCCCGCAAGGGGTGAACTGTCCAAATAATCACTCCCCAACTTAGCCTTCACCCTACCCACCGCGTAGAGATAAGTCATTCCAAGGGATTGCGCCACATCCGCACCGCCTCCTCCAAGTGCCTGATATTCATACCCATATACAGCCATCTGCTTTACTGTATCATGCATTGCTATGCTCATATTTCCCTGTAATCGATATAGTTCTATGATTGATATCACATTTAAAAATGCAAATAAAAATAACGGTAAGACAAGGCACGCCTCAATTGTCATGCTAGCTTTTTTATCAGAGGAGCAGGGGGATATTCTTTTTAATGCAGCAAGTAGATTTCTAAATCGTGAGAGCAAGACTCCTCCTTTCTGATTTTCGTGTATTTGTTTTCCTTTCCGCATCCAAAAGAACATCCGCCCACTCCTCTTTTTTTGTTATATAGACTCTTGTAGTCTTTCTGTACCTGATGCTGTGAGAACTATCTATTACTCATAACACATCTTTCTGTAGAACACAAAATTATGCCCGTTTGCATCCTGAAATCCAAAATGAACTTTAATATAATCGATGCATCTGTCTATTCGAAAATGCTGGTTGCCGTCTGTTTGACGCAAGTCCATCTCCACAATATCAAGACTTCGCGTTAGCTTTTTCTCTTTATTCATCAATCCCAAAAATACTCTTAAATAATCCTGATAAGATAATCCTTGGTTATATGTGGAATTTCCGTGCAAATTTCCTGTTAAAATTCCTGTAAGACTTGTACTCCATTCCTTGTGCTCCTTAATCAATGAAACCCGTCCGCCATTCAATAATTGACGCATGTCAGCTACTGCCTCCGCTAATGCCCATATTTTTAAAATAATTGCAGAAAGGGCATCAGAAAGCTCTGGTGAAAGCAACAAAGAACAGATAATCAATGAAACAAGATCTACCTCCGGCTTTCTGACAGAATCCGCATAAAGACTACTTAAATTTGCCGCTGCTCTCAGTGCAAACAATACTTCCACACTTCGTCTCAAATTAGCGGCATCACTGTTAAAACCATACAAAATATACTCATTCTGATATTGAAGCAGTCCTTCCTTTTTTGGTTGTGTGTAACTACCATACAGTTTTATTAAATACTCTCCAAAAATCAATTCATCTGTCAATTTATCTGGCTTATCTGCGCCTTTGTGCAATCCTGTTCCCTGATTTATCTTCCCATTCTTCTTGCGCGCAGAAAAATATGGTCCTGAATCCATAACTGCCCCTGAGACAGTATGTCCTGTTGGAAGTACCAATTTCAACAGTCCTTCTCCCGCAAATGTATCAAATAAACCAGAAACTTTCTGATAAGAATACCCTTCTTCACTCTCTGCGTCAAACTCTCGAATCTCTTTTTGTTCTAAAGCTTCCTCAAACGCTTGTATTTCGGCAGCGGTTTCGCTGTATACATCTTTTTGCGTAAAACCATTGCCTTTTACAACATCTATATGTTCCTGTACCCTGGACAACAAATCACCGCCATAAACTGCCTTCATATAATGGACAGCCTGTGCCTTCCACACCATACAGTTTTCATCACTGGCATAAGATACCTCATCAATTTCCAAATAGGGATTGCGTAATTTTAAAAGTGTATGTTCTCCTGGAAGAAATAAATCCTTTTCTGGATTCATATTACGGCTCATATAATCTGACAAATGCGCCTCCACCATGCCAATTCCTCCATTTTTACTCCCATAGGAAGAATCAATAAAAAACAATTGATATTGATTTAATAGTGCTCTATTGTACTCTGCAAATACAGAATCAATTCCTAAATCCGCCACCAATTCCGCCTGCATTCTCACGGCACCTGTCGCCGCGCCTTCGATTAACACGAAGAGCAGCGACAAAACAATACCAAATATCAGGGAAAGATATACTGTCAAATATGCATTATATCTTGTTTGCATTATCGGAAACCTTTTTGAGCAGTTTTTCTGCCAGCGCCTTAATTTTTTCTTTAAAAAGTGCAACCAACATAATTAAAACGACAATGATCAGAACAACTTCCACGGTACCCATTCCATCCTCTTCCTTTAAAAAGCTTGTAAAATTTTTCATAATCTTCTCCTTTCGTATTTCCGCACCTTATAGGTACGATGTCAGTGCTGGAACCATAATAATCACCATTGTAATACCCAAGAGCAACATCATTGGGACCAACAACTTTGTTCCAGCTTTTTCTCCTGTTTTCCTTGCTGCATGTTTTCGTTCTTCAAAAGCTTCTGCAGCTTCCTCTTTTAGTAACTGAGGCAAATTCGCAGCTCCTTTTCTAATATTCTGCGACAACATTGTGGAGAGCTTATTGTAGCTTGGAATACGACAACGCCGACCAAAACGCTCATAAGCCTTTACCTGCACAACACCGTTCTCCATCTCATAGATGGCCAAAAGCATCTCCTCATAAGCAAATCGTTTCCTGTTCCCCTCATCCCTTCGCTTCCTGTAATCTTTTGCAATCTTATTCCATGCATTTGGCACTGTCATCCCAGCACCGATTAACAGTGCAAGGGAACTGACAATTTCAGGATAATCCATACACATCTGCTCTTTTCGGTCCACTACTTGTCTGTGCAAATCTTTATCCTTACCATAATATATTAATATTGCTAAGACTGGCGTCGCCCCCAAAAGCAGCAATCCATTCCAGCTTCTTTTGTAACTCCATTGAATTGTTCTGTCCTCAATTTTTGATGGCAGTATTATATTGTATTGTTCTCGGCTTTCCGCCTCCATAGCAGAGAGCTGTTTTGTCAGACGCGCTTCTATACCTGGTTGCACAGCCTTACTGTATATTTTGACTGTCATATTATGCTCAGACTCAAAACTATCACATGACAAAACCGCTGTCAGTTCTGTCAATACAGGTGATACTAGTCTATCCTGCATCAGATGCCCTGTATCATCAAGATACTGTTCATCGGTGTGCCATTCCACTGCAAACGGATACCCTACCACTTTGGAAATTAATTCCATATCATATTCAATTCGGTCAAAGCTTTGATTCTCTCCTAAAATGCTAGTCTCAAGCACTGCTGTAGCCTCAACTGACATCTGCATCAGTTCTTCTTGTGAATAACATCGCTCCGATACTGTTAATGGAATCTCATAACGATGTTCCATATCCTCTGCAACCAACAATACAGACCTCTCTCCATCACCATATTCACTGCGTACAATCTGATTATCCACAATTCTTGTCTCCATTTTGTCATTTATCCACATTATGACTGACATAACCACACCGCAAACCACAATCATGCTACACAATGATAATTTTTGTATGATATATTCCTTCTGTCGTCCAGAGATATTGCATGCAGGCTCCAATGTCTGTAAATCCTCTCGAACTGCACTGTTATACAAAATTCTGGTTGGTTTTTTCTGTATGAATTCTAATTTTTGATACAGCCAATTTGCAAATTTTCCTCCCATTATAATCACCTCCTTTCTCCGCCCTATCAAATGCTTACAGCACTAAGGCTCTGTAGAAAAATAACTGACATATCTTGATTTGTCTATTTCTCCGATTGTGCATGTCAAAAGCCTTACCGTAGCAACTTTTCTACAACGCATTATTTTATTAGAATAACTTTTCACTTCAAAAATTAAGAAATACAAACTTATACTTCTATATTTAAAATTTTGTCGGAAATCCTACATGCCACAACATAGATTATCAATGCACCTGTCATAAGAATCCAACCAGAAATATTATGGTACAAGCATTCAAAATATCCCTTTGTAGTCAACGAAATATAAAATATAATAAAAAACGGAATGTAACGCATTATCTGCTGTTCTAGTTTTTTCTCTGTCACAACAGTTTCTATCTCACGTCGAATCTCCTGTTTGTCTGCAATAATCTCTGCTGTGTTAGTGATAATGCCACGCATATCTCCACCGCCCCGCTTTGCAATTTGAAAGATATCCGCAAAGTCTCGAATATCCTGCACATTACTTCTCTTGGCAAGATTGGAAAGTGCATATTCCAACGGTTCATTATTGTTTAGCTTCCGAAAGAGCAATTGTAACTCGACAGCCATCGCGGAATCCTTTCCATATAATAATACAATATCCCTATACGATTCTTGAAATGCATTTTCCACGCTGTACCCCGCCTGTAAATTTGAAGAAACACTTAAAATTACTTCGCGAAACTCTATTTCCAGCCTTCTTCTTCTCCGTTGAGATTGTATCCTTCCCTGCTCTCGAAAGGAGAATAGCGATAAAGGCATTAAAAATATCCATGCAACCATACTGTCATAAAAAAGCCAACTCACCATCGCAGTAAACAATGCACATGACAAAATATGTAATGCAACCTCTTTTTTAGAAAATACATACTTCGCATAATCTATTTCTGGAAGAAGTTGGTCTTTTCCTATAGGATTTCTTTTTGTCATTCTCTGCCTCCTCCATTTTTAATCTTGTATCAAACCAGAAGCCCGAAGTTTTAATGTGTGTGTAATCTTTCCTACCTTTACAAGGTCCCCTGTCACTCGACCCTTTTCTTCTCCAGACTCCTGAAATTGATAGATCGGAACTGTAACAATCTCGTCATTTTCAAAGCCTATTATTTCTACAATTTCAAGAACCCGTCGCGATTTATCGCGCAGTCTGCTAAGATGTACAATAATATCTACTCCCGAGGCAATCTGTCTACGAACTGCAGCGAGCGGAAGCTCCATTCCCATCAATACCATTGTTTCTAATCTTGTCAACATATCTTTAGAAGAATTGGCATGTCCCGTGCTAAGAGACCCGTCATGTCCTGTGTTAAGTGCCTGCAACATATCGATTGCTTCACTTCCGCGCACTTCGCCAATTATCAAGCGATCTGGACGCATCCGAAGGCTTGATTTTAGCAAATCTCGAATTGTAATTTCCCGTGCGCCATCCATATTGGCATTCCTTGTCTCAAGCCGCACCAGATTTGGTATATCCTGAAGTTGCAGTTCTGCTGAATCCTCTATTGTAATCACGCGTTCTGTCCTAGGAATGTAATGTGACAGCGCATTGAGAAATGTTGTTTTTCCTGAGCCTGTTCCACCACTAATAAAAATGTTATATCCTGCAATTACCAACTTCTCAAGTTCTGCAGCAGCCTCTTCGCTAAGAGAACCAAAATGAATTAGATCCTTCATAGAAATTGGATGTTCTGGAAAGCGTCGAATTGTAATAATTGGTCCATTCAATGCCACTGGTGCAAGCACAATATTGACGCGCGAACCATTTTCCAGTCTTGCATCTGCGATTGGTAGTGCTTCATTCACGACCCTATTGCATTTTGCCACAATCTGTTGAATAACATTTTCCAGCTTTTCTTGCGTCTCAAAATGCTTGTCCCACTCATAGATGCGCCCTGCTTTTTCCACAAAAATATTGTCTGTTCCATTTACCATAATCTCTGTGACATCATCACTGTCCACCAATTCCTGAAGCACGTCCAGTTTTCTAATTTCATAAAACACACTTTTTCCAAGCTCCTGCCGCTGTGCCAATGACAATGCATATTTTCTGCCCATCTGCACAACAAGCGTGTCAATCATATCCTGAATTTCAGAATCCTCTACTTCCCTTGACAGGTCAATTCTGTGTCGGACTGTGCTGCTGATTTGTTCCCGACACGCCTCGTATCTATCTAGTTCACTCACGTTTGTCTAAAACTCCCTTCATTCGGATTCCGACCGGAGATGATGTAAGGTTTTCTAGGCTTCTACACTGTTCTTCCCAATGCGCAGGCAGTGTAAACTCTGTAATCTGTTGCAAAATTTTAGTGTATTCTTTTGCCTGCAAAAGCTTCTTAAAATGCGTTAGCATTGCTTGCGCATAAATTGTTGTATTGTCTGTCAAAAGATAAATCGTTTCACTTTTCTCAAGCATATTGTAAAATCCCTGACAAACTTCTGATAAATCTAGTATAATCCAATTATAATCACTGCTGTACAAAAGCAAATTTAGAAATTGTTCCCATTCTTCGCGTCCTATCGCAAGTAAGTCTGCATAATCCAGCGCCGGCGGAAGATAATCCACACTATGAATACAGCGTTTCAGACTATCGAGTTTATAGGACAACTTGTCAGAATGATTAAGTACAAAATACATAAAATCAGTAATATCTGATTCATAGCTTGTCTGCATAAGTTCTTCATATCCGCTAAATGGAAGGAGATTGATGTACAATACGCGATGCCCTTCATCAGCCAATAACTCTGCTGTGCAAAGCGCTGCAACACTCTGTCCTTTGTGTCTGTCCGGAGCATAAAAGCTAATCAGTGAAGTTTTATTTTTACTACATTTGTTGGTTGTAGTACAGTTGTCATCCAGCGCAAATTCTGCAAGCACCTGGGCAATCATACGCTCCATAGATTGATATTTTGCCACTGTACAATATCCAGTAATTCCCTTTGTCCCATCCTCCTGCAAAATATATACCTTTGCCGCATCAACTTTTGTGACATTTGTATCATATATCTCTTCACCGACAAGTAAAATTTCAAATGCACTTTCCTTACTTGCTTCCAACGCTTTATTTATTGTGTCAAAAATTAAAACTGTAAAATCTGTTGGATTTCTCTTTAATAAATATGCTTGTAACATTTTTAAATATTCTTGGTCTTTATCACAGATGGCAAACTTTTTTGCACCCATTTATACACCCCCTCTCAATAGATACCAGCGCACATGAGCAACAGACTTATAAATGCTGGAATAGATAGACGTATCATATTTTTTCTTTGTGTTTTGTCTACCTGATATGTATCAATCACCCCTGTTAGGATAACTTTTCTAACATATCGTCCAAGATAAAAAAGGCGTGCTCTGCTCTCCGTATACAAAATCATCTTAAAAATAGACATTAGCGCTGCCAGAATCATCGATACTAACAGATAACACATCAACTGTTCTCCTCTAACATAACACGCCGTCATCATAAAAAGCTTGATGTCACCTGCCCCCAATGCCCCCAATAAATAAAAGGGATACAAGAACAGAAAAACTACAGTCACCGTTCCCAACAAAGTAACCAGTTCTGTTATTGGATAACTTACACCGGTCAATATCAGTCCTGCTGCCATACCAGCAACAATACAAATGTTTGGTATTCGATAAAACTGCCAATCCATAAAAAGGGCAACACAAAACACTCCTATGAGGATTCCCATATTTCACATCCTTTCAATTTATATATTTTTGCCATGGAATACTTTGCACTATTTGATAAAATCTGCAAAGTTCTGCGCTCCAGAAACGGAACAGTTATGATTATATCGAATTTAAAAATATTGTCCACTCGAAATGTAAAAATTAGCACAACTATTTTTTTATTGTATAATTTTACTACATCTGGCAAACAATATTTTTATATTATTGTGTATTTTACCCTTGTTTTTAGTTGGATTTTTTACATTGCGAAATTTTACAAAATAATCAACTTTAAAATCTTACATATATTTATGCATAATTTTTCCTTTTTGTGACTATACTATCTCATATAAAGTAATACAGAAAGGACATCCTTATGAAAACATATTTCAGTCTGAAAGGTATACTTAATCCTGTCGGCAATGCAGAGACACCGCCACGGACACCGCGCGATATGCTCCTTGACGATATTCGCAAAACGCAGTGCGCACTAGAAACCGCATATTCTGGTTTTGATAATGTAACAGATCCGGACCTGATAGACTGTTATATCTATGAAGTAAATTCTGTGCTGAAACGCTATCGTTTTTTATTGCAACAGGCAGAACGAATGCAACTTTATGAGGAGTCCCCTATGGACTCCTCTGACTGCTATGACAGCAAATCACTAGTACATCAACCAATGATGAATGCATAAAATAAAAAACGCAGAAAACTGCGTTTTTTATTTTATATACATAAGTATCCAATTAAAACTTGCGAGTTAAACTGACAGACACCCGCGCTGCAAGTAGGGGAAGCCGCTTCTCTACTCGATTGTAAAATCTATCAGACACAATATCCTCTTGCACCAGAATAATTCATTAAACTTTCATTGACATCTGTTCTGCCATAGGTCAATCCTGCATATACGTCTTGTGTATTTTGCATAAGTGGCTTGGAATCGTCCTTTTTGCTCACACTTTGATAAGCGTCACGCAATTTTTTTAACATTTTCGCAACATCTTGAATGCGATTTCCTGCCAGTTCTCTGTCCGCAAATACATAGAGTGCAAACAGATTTTTCGATAAATCATAGGTAAAATCTAAGCTGTTTCTCAATTCGGCAATGCAGTTTCTGGCACACTGCATTGCTTTTTTATACTCCTGGTCGCAGCCAACTTCCTGTGCTGCCGCCGCGTCTTTGAGGTATGTCAGGGTCATATCATACAAAATCACTATCAACTGTGTGCGGTTTGCCTGCGTAATGCGCCTTGTAAAAATCTGTTTCATCTCTCTTGTCATATTGATACCTGACCTTTCAAACCTTATTTATCATTGTTTATTGCAGGAGCTGTAATACTTGTTGCGGTCTCTCATTTGCCTGTGCGAGCATGGAAGTAGATGCCTGTACAAGCACTTGCACAGTCGAGTACTCTGTCATCTCGGTCGCCATATCTACATCCATAATACGAGAGTAAGCGGAAGTAATATTCTCCTCTGATGTATCCAAATTGGTAATTGTGTGCTCAAGACGATTTGCATATGCACCAATTTTTGCGCGAACAGAAGAAAGTTCATTAATTGCATCGCCAATCATATCAATGGAAAGTCTTGCGGACTCCTCTGTGGTAAGATCTACCTTGTCAAGACCAAGGTCTTCCGCTTTGAGTGCTGGAAATTCCAGTTCCATATACTGCCCTTCATTTGCACCAACCTGTACAATCATTGCGCCCATACCTGTCACATCAAGCGTAATGCAGTCGTCTACTTCGCCTTTTCCTATCTCATATTTTGTACGAATTGTCGTTGTTTCAGAATACTTGTAATCATCTAATTTTTTCTGTGTCTCCATTACAACGCCATGGTCATTTTTCTCTTCATAGAGTGTAAATTCTGCCTTATTCCCTGGCTTCTTCTCATTTGTCTTGCCGTCCATAGTTGTATAGGTAACTTTAAACTTTGCTGGATTGACGCTGTCATCATATGTCACTCCATCAATATTGATACTACATCCAGGGTTTATCTCTTTAAAGTACTCCACAAAATCGTCTCTTAAATCTCTACCCTTATCGTCTTTATTTCCAGTATATATTTGCTTACTTCCATCATCTAATGGGTTTCCATTAGAATCAACATTCTCAAAAAAATTAATCTCACTAATATCATAACGTTTTCCATTAGGACCTGTCACAGCAATATTTCTATAAGTAGTAACTGCACTATACGAAGTTGTCGTAATCGTCGAACTGCTTCCTGTAATAGCCTTATCATATTCTTTCTTAATACTTGCTGTCCCAGCAGTCGCACCTGCAGGAAGCGTCGCTGTATTAGACACACTGGTTGTTGTTACTTCTCCAAGCGGCTCTCTATCATTTACTTTTATCTTAATCTCAAAATCATTTTGTGCCTTAATAACGATATTTTCGTCTTCGATTAACACTTTAGAACCATCTGGAAACGCTTTAATTTGGTTAATCGATTCATAAGCACCAATTGACGCACTGGTGACAAGAGAATTAAGCACATTATCTTTCTCATTATCTATCTCATATCGCTCATTTTCAGTAACTTTCACTTTTGAGGAACTATAGGAAACATTCACTACTTTTCCGTCTGTATCTTTTTCTTTTATTTCCTCTGTTTTATATTGTGTTGTTGTATCTTCATAATGGTAATAAGTCAGTTTTCCAATCGCATAGGTTCCGCTTGCCACACCCTCTGTATAAGCCTTTACTTTAATATTTTCTGCATTTGTATAAGACTTAAATGCAAAACTTCCGTCAAGAAGGCTCTTCGCATTAAACTGTGTCGTACTTGCAATTCTATCTATCTCGCCAACCAACTGGTCAATCTCTTTCTGAATCATCTCTCGATCCGACTCAGCATTGGTTCCGTTTGCGGATTGTATTGCAAGCTCATTCATTCTCTGCATAATATCATGCATTTCTGCCATAGCGCCATCTGCGGTATTAACGATAGAAAGACCGTCGTTTGCATTTCTGTTTGCCTGCTGTAAACTCCGAATCTGCGCATTCATTTTCCTTGCGATTGCCAGACCAGCCGCATTGTCTGCAGCGCTGCTAATCTTATAGCCGCTTGACAGTCTCTGCGTGGAAGCTGCCACTCTTTTATCATTATTATTTAAAGCATTTCTTGCTATAATTGATGAAACATTGTAATTAATTCTCATGCATTATTTCTCCATTTCTATATGTCCTTAAGCGCTGTCAAGAATGCTTTTGCAGTCTGATACAGCTCTCCTGTGGAGGCTTTATTTGCGCTCCGATCCTGTCCAAATTTGCTCAAATCAACGGATTTTGCATGCACTACACTAATCTGTGTCTGCCGTGTTCCATTGCTGCCAAACTCCTGTTTTACTGCCTGTTCTAACTGTTTTAAAGCCGTCTTTTCCGACTGATTTTCATACACAATCATTCCTGAAACACGATCTTGTGTGACATCAAATTCCGCTGCTACTCTGCCAAGGCGCTCTGTGTCAAGCGTCACTGCCACTTTTCCAGTCTGTGATGCATTGTGATAAATCTTTAGATTGACAGAAGTGATCTCACCTTTAATGTTCATGGGAATCTCATAATTTTCTTCCCTTGCCATATTTCCTGCTAAAGCGAGTCCTTTGTACAAAGCTTTTGCAGCCTTGAGGTCAATCTGCGCGTTTCCGCTATCATAAATCATATGTTCGACCGCTTTGTTTGCCTCACGAATAATTTCCTGATAAGATGCCGACGCCTGCCCTGCCTCTGTCATATGTTCTACAAAATTATCTGCCTGTCTTAACACATCATTTTCAATCTGCTCTGTATCCGCCGTGTCGTTGGTCTCTTCTGCGTCCAATGTTGTTTCAGGATTTTTGTTTATCACTTGACGAAACAGTGAACCGCGCTCAAAGAGGAGCATAGACGCTGCCTGAATATTGTCAATACTAATAGGCTGACCATATGCAATTAACGCATCAATCACCTGCTCATCAATCTGTTCCACTGTCTGCATATCTTTCCGAAATTCCTTGTGATTATCTTCCCGCTCTTGTGCCGCCTGCACACTATTTTCTGGCACGCGTGTCATTTTTATAGTGTCTGCAAACTGCTCAATTGTTGTATTGCCTGTGATTTCTTTAGACTTTAACGCATTGTAATCCGTTTTGTCTGCAAGCACATCATTAATTTCTCCAGAAAGTCTTGCATAATATTTTTCCTGTGTACTCTGACCTGCATTCTGCTCGTTAGTTCCATTGTCCGCAGTACTCTGATAACCTGCATTTATTTGCGCGTCAATGGCCTTGCCCTTTGTAATTAGATTCTCTAGCCCGCCAAAACCATCATCCACGTGGACATCCATATTTTTTCCAGATGCAGTCCGTACTGCCGAGAGCATATTTTTAAAATTCATCTGCGCGCCTGACGCGACAAGACTTCCAATCACAGCACCGTCCGATTTCTCAATCTGACGGAACATGCGGTAGATTCCAATGTATGCCTCGCGCTCCTCCGCGCTAATACTGCCTGCCCTGTCAAGTCGCTGCAAAAATTTAGAATATTTTTCTGCGTCCGCCGCCGGCTCTGCATCTCTGTTATCCAAATATGCTTCTAGTTCCTCCATTGTCATTTCCAATGGATTTTTCTGTTCCCGTATCATCTGAAGCGTTACTGCTGGAGTCATTCTGCCAATCACGCCAGTCACCTGACTGTCTGCCTCCTTGACAGCATTCACATTATCATTGTTAATGGCCATTCGATTATAACCAAGAATCCGAACTGCCCGTCGATTCTCCTCATTTGTCTCCAATCCCAAATCAGAGAGAATATCATCTATATTTCGGAACGCCTTGCTAATCTTATCGCCCAAATCCTTCCGCGGTTCTGTCATCAGCGTTTCATACGCAACGGAAGCTTTTTCCTGCTGGCTTGGATTCTGTTGATTCTGTCCACTAAACTGATTTTGAAGTTCTTTCCCTGCCTCATGAATGTGCAACAGTGTGCTTCCAGATATCTTTGACAGTAATTTTCCAAGAACCGCCGCTGGCATATCTGCCAGCTCTTTTGTTGTCTCTAATGTCTCTTCAAATAATAATGCACGTTGTGTATTTTCCTCTGTGTTCTCCCCCTGAAAAAGAACTGCCTTCATACGCTCTTCCGCTGCCTTTAGCGCCTCTACCAACTTTGACAATTCTGTTGTGTCAACAGAAATTCCAGCCTTTAAAAGATGTCTGTTTGCCTCCTCCGTCATAATAAGGCGGATTTCTTCAAGCTGTCTTCTTGCCTGCATTTCTTTTAATTCTGTTTCAGAAGGAAGATTTGTAGCGTCTGTAATGTCCTCCTCTGTTTCTATCTCAAAATCAACTTGACTGTCAATCTGTTTCTGTGCTTCTGTCAGATTCTTAAGATTCATTTCCTTTCCAGACACAGCCGTCTTATGCACAGCCGCATCTGTAATCTGGTCTGTCTGTTCCTTTATCTCATGTGCGCAGACCGCAATTGACTCCTCGCCCGTCATATCTGCCTCTTCCGGCGCCTTTCCATTCTCCATAGCAGTGACACACAAGTCTGCAATATCATTTTGTTCCATTGGAAGCGAAAGATTTTTTAATGCTGTCAATTTTTCAAGGTTCTGTGCAGTCAACTCAATCCCAGATGCTACCAGCCACTTTGCATTTTCTACTGCCTGTGCCTTTGTGTCTGCATCGGTATCCAATCCTGCCTCCTGCACTACCGTTTCTATACTTCCCTTTAAGTTCTCCCAGTTGATGCTGTCTGCTTTCTTTGCATAATATTTTCCATAGTTTCCTGGCCCCTCACTGTAATAGCCCTGAGACTGCTGGATATTTCCTGCGCTGGAATACTGTGCTTTATACAGATTCTCTATTGTGGGCGCCTTCCCATTCACAATTAAGTATTTCATTGCATCCTCTGTCAGCCCATCAATGCTGTCCGCCTTCAGAACTGCTCCGACAAGCTCTGCAATATTCTCATTAGTAACAGGCATATCGCTTTTCTGTAATGCATCAGAAAGTTTTCCCACTAATTTATTAATCAGAGCACCAGCGTCTGCTCTGCTTCCCACAATCTGCTCAACTGTTTCTAAGTCCAAATCATCATTGTATCCTGCTACTTCCACTCCTGCCTGCGCCAGTGTTACCTTAATCTTATCTACAAGGGTGACATATGTCTCTACATCAACGCTTCCTGGCGTAAAACCTTCCTCCTGCATCTTCTGCAAGTCTTCCTCGGAAACGCAACTGGACATCACTATCATAAAGTCTTTTTTGGATTGCGTATTTGCATTGGCTGCCTGCTGCATAATATCATCTGTAGTCATTCCATGACTTCCATATGCTTCGTTATCCATAACTTTATCAGCGATGTCCAGTGTATATCCGCTTCTGGATACTTTTCCCGTACCCGTCGCGGCTGGTTTATATGTAGTTGTAGTTGATTCAGTATTCACTGATACAGAAGGAGTATAATTTGTGTCAACAGTAAAATTCATACACATTCCCTACTCTTTCTGTCAGTCCTATTGATTACGTGCCAGATTGGCACAGTCTTTTTTCTTATACTATATCTTATCAGAAGTTGCCCTTTACTTCTGATAAAAGGCGCTGTTCTTTGCGCCATAAATCGACTATAAGAAGCTGTTCTTGCTTCTTATAGTATATGTCGGAATATTCTACAAAAAACTTAAGAGCATTCCGCGCAAGATTTTTATGAGATTCCTTTAAATTCCCACTTTCCTTTATGATAGCGTATCATAGTAACAATGCTCGTCAGCGCCCATGTAAGTCCCGTTGTAAGAAAGATTCCCCAGACGCCTATAAATGGAATTTTTGTGAGCGGAACCGCAAAACCGACACGCCCAACCACTTCCATCAGCCCATTAATCATAGCAAATGCCGCATCGCCAGCACCGTTTAACACGCTTCTTGCCACATAAATCATGCCTAAGAAAAAATAAAACCAACTTGTAATAGATAGTCCTTTTGCACCGATGCCAATTACTTCTGGCTCTGTCACAAACACACCTACAATCTGTTCTCCTAGAAGCTGACATGGGATAAGCATCACAATACTAAACACAATTACACTGCGCACAGCAGCGCGATAGCCCTGTTTTACACGGTCAATTTTTCCAGCGCCAATATTCTGTCCTGTATAGGTTGTAATTGCTGCTCCAAGCGAGTTGTATGGCTGCTGCACAAGCTGTTCAATCCGCCCAAGCGCTGTGTTGGCTGCCACTACATTCTCACCAAATCCGTTGACCACCTTCTGCAAAAAGATACAGGAAAATGCAATGAGAGCATTCTGTAATGCAATGGGAAGCCCTAATGTAAAACAACGTGAAATAATATCTTTTCGCACAGGACGGTTTTCTTTTTTAATATGAAAATACGGAATCTTGTACAGTGCATATGCAAATGCTCCGGCAGCGGCAGTAAGCTGTGCAATGACTGTGGCAAGTGCCACGCCAAACACAGACCAATGAAATACAATAACAAATAAAAGGTCCAACCCTATATTAATAAAACATGCAATGACCATAAAATACAATGGTGTTTTGGAATCTCCCAGCGCACGCAACACAGAAGCCACGCCATTGTATGCCGCAATAGCAAGTATCCCTGCACAGGATACACGCATATAAATCACCGCATCTTCAAGAATAATCTCTGGCGTATCAAGTGATATTAGCACCCATCGTGCCATAACGATACCACTCAATCCCATTAGCACAGAAACTGCCACTAAAAGATACAAACCATTGATAATACTTTTCTCCACCATGTCCATTCGGTCTGCTCCAAAGTACTGTGATACAACAACACCCACACCCGCTGCAATGCCAAAACTCATCGCAAAAAACAGGAAGTTCAAAGACCCCGTTGCACCTACAGCCGCCAGCGCATTGGAACCTACAAACCGTCCTACCACAATAGAGTCCACCATATTATAAAATTGTTGAAACAAATTTCCAATCAACATTGGAATTGTAAATTTTAGAAGAAGCATGGATGGACTTCCTTCTGTCATACTAAAAACTGCTTTCTTTTCCATAATATTACCCCTCTGATTCTATTTGTTTTTGTCTCGAAATGTTATCATAGCACGATTACAGAATAAATCAATGGGGTGTTTAAAAATAATTTGTTTTTTTATAGAGCGAACTTTTTAATAAAATTTATTTCCTTTTCGGTACAATAAAGAAAAATAGAGCCCCTTCACTTATAAGAAAAAAGTATGTCATTCCCTACAACAGTTTTCAAATTTCGTGTGGTACTTTTGTATAGACATGAAATTAGGAATCTTTGCGATAAAGTGGCAGATTCTTTCCAGTTTTAGCACATTAGGAAGGCTTGCCAAAATAAATCTAATTTGAAAATTATTATAGCTCTGTAGCAACATCAATTACTAAAATAAGATAAAAACTTATCTTTATATTTTGGCTTTATATGTAAACTTTCTATCCATTCAAAAGCCTCTATCATTTGTATTCGCATTTTCTCTTTTACTTTTTTTGATATATTTTTTATATCATATTCACTATCTATAATCTCTTTAATAAAATTAAAACATTGCACTTTCTCCTCTTCTAAAAAACGTACTGTTTTAAAAATATACACTAAATCTTCTAATTCTTCATACTGCTGGTCATCCATAATAAAATCCTTCATACTGAAATCCCGCAGAAAATTCTGCAGGATTTTTAAGTAAATTTATTATAATCTCTTTAACAGTTCCTCTCTTGCCGCCTCATAACCAGGCTTTCCAAGAAGTGCAAACATATTCTTCTTGTAGCTCTCCACACCTGGCTGATTAAACGGATTTACACCGAGCAGATATCCGCTTAAACCACATGCAAACTCAAAGAAGTAAAACAGCTCGCCCAAATAAAACTCACTTACCTCTGGCATATTTACCATTAAATTTGGAACCTGTCCATCAGTGTGTGCAAGTATTGTTCCATTCATCGCACTCTTATTCACGAAATCCACTGTCTTGCCTGCCAGATAGTTCAGTCCGTCAAGATCTACAGGCTCTGTGCCGATTGTAATTTCCTCGCGCGCTTTCTCAATGTTGAGCACCGTCTCAAACATCACCCTTGACCCATCCTGAATAAACTGCCCCATAGAGTGAAGATCCGTTGTAAAATCAACACTTGACGGATAAAGTCCCTTCCAGTCCTTGCCTTCTGACTCACCAAAAAGCTGTTTCCACCACTCAGATACATAGTGTGCGCTCGGCTCATAATTGCAGAGAATCTCAACCGCCTTGCCTTTTCTCAACAGAATATTTCTAACTGCCGCATACTTCATGGCATCATTCTCTTCAAACGGAAGCTCCAAAGCACTCTTTCTGCCACTTGCAGCACCCTCCATCAATTTGTCAATATCCGCGCCGCTCACCGCGATTGGCAGCAGTCCAACAGCTGTTAACACAGAGAAACGTCCTCCCACATCATCTGGAACAACAAAAGTCTCATATCCTTCTTCTGTCGCAAGGTTCTTTAAAGATCCCTTTGCCTTGTCTGTCGTCGCGTAGATTCGCTTTGCAGCGCCTTCCTTTCCGTACTTTTTCTCCATCATTTCCTTAAATACACGGAATGCAATCGCAGGCTCCGTTGTAGTACCTGACTTGCTAATCATATTGATAGAGAAATCTCTGTCCCCAATCACATCAATTAAATGCTTGATATAGGTAGAACTGATTGAGTTGCCAACAAAATAAATCTCTGGTGTCTTGCGAACACTCTTGTCCACCATGTTATAAAAACCGTGACGCAGAAACTCAATTGCTGCGCGTGCACCCAGATAAGAACCGCCAATGCCAATTACTAACAGTACTTCGCTATCGCTCTGAATCTTCTTTGCTGCCTCTTTGATTCTGGCAAACTCTTCCTTATCATAGTCTACTGGCAGATCAATCCACCCCAAAAAATCATTGCCGGCACCGCTCTTGCTGACAAGAACTTCCTTTGCGTCCAGCGTGAGTTTTTTCATATACGCAACCTCATGGTCACTGATAAACTGTGCTGCCTTTGAATAATCAAATGTTACCTTACTCATCTGCTTTTCTCCTTTTCAAAAATGAATGATATTGTCGTTCCATGCATTATATTTTAGCAAAATATCCCAAATAAATCAATTATTACACAAAATTTTTCTAAATTTTGACGAATTATTGTTACTGTTCAGACAGGACTTAGGAATTGTAGGAAAATAAGTGATGCAGATTGCGTAGGATATTTCTTCGAGGAGGTATGTCAAAAAACGTGGGCGTAGCGGGCTGCGGCGAGGCTTTTTGGCATGCATAATCGGAGAAATAGCCAAGTCAAGATGCGTCAGTTATTTTTCTACAGTTCCTTAGCATTTACTGCTAAGTCCGTGAGAAAATGTACTGGCAGCAAGTAAAAATCCATTTGCGAAGCAAATTTTGCATGGATTTTTACCTGTTACTAGGACGAAGTGAACAGTAACGAATTATTAGACCCGATTCCCAATAATTGTACGCAATAGTTCCTCCAATTCGTGTGCTTCCTCCTGTGAAAAGAGCGGTGCCTTTTTCTCCAAAATTTCGTCCGGTTCCGGCACAGTATCAGCCACTTCCTGTTCTGGGGTTTCTTCCGCAGCTCGAATCTCAGATTTCGCACGACGCTCTGCCTTGGCATTTTTCTCCTGCGCAAGCTCCCACAAAAGCTTTTCCTTCTCCACAATACCATGCTCTAGCCGCTGCGCAACTGTGTTTTCCAGGTAATCTGTCAAATTTGTCTTTAACATTTGCCTGCGTCCTGGCATGTCCACAATCGACATGGCACTCAGATACAGATAAATACCAAAGAGACTGATAATATAAAATGGAAGCAGATCCACAAACCGCCGACCTTCAATAATACCACTAAACACGCCAAATCCCGCAATAAATACGCCTGCCAACATCAACTGTCCCGACAGATGTTTCATAAAGTTAATACTCATTCCCAAGATACGAATCCGATTAATGTACTTATCCACAAACACTGATATGTTCGCCACACCGCCATTTAACTTGTAGCAGTTGATAAAACGTTCCTTACACTGACTGAGCAGTTTATTATCCACACCCGAAAGTGTATCTGCCTGTTGTATCATTCTTTGGTATATCACGCCAATCGCCACCTGATATAAGATACCGATTGCCATAAAGACAAGTGTCAGTAACATCGTCGTTGTTTCCTTTGACATTATGATATCTCCCCCTTTGATTGAATTGAAAATCCGTAAAACGCTCACTGTGATTTTAAGTATAAACATTTCCACGCATTCCCACAAGACATTTTGAAGGAGAATCGTTCGACAAATTCGTACAATACCTGTTTTATCATTACGGGAAACACCGTAATGATACAGAATTTGACTTTTTCCTATCAATGCGTACAATATGTAAACTCACTCGTAGGTCCGCGGTCTACACACCAAAATAATTGTGATTAGTGACCCCAGCACTACAACTGTCACAGCTGCTGCCATTAGCGGAAATACAGAACTGCCCTCATACATGACAGAATCAATATCAAAAATCTCAACATTCACATCCGCAAGTTTTAATTCTGTCTGCTGGGTTTCTGCTATAGTCGTTTCCACGCTGCCACCAAGAGATTCCACTAAATCTTTGTCCGCCTGCAATTTATCCATCAACACAGTGCCGTCTGGCAAGCGAAAGCTAATGTGTGACAGTTCTATATTTGCGCAGTCTGACACGGTATTCCACCAAGAACCATAGCCGAAATACAACGCCTCGGCGCCAGACAGCCATGTCAAAACACCGCTAAAATCAGAATCAGCAGTAAAATCTCCATCAGCAGCTTCCGGGTTATTCAAAATTGTCTGGTCATAACACAGCACATTATCTGCGTAAACTGCAAATCCTTCTGGCATAAGCTCAATGCGGATTAGTGCACCATCTTTAATATAATCTGTCACAATATTGTAGTTAAATAGATTTGCGTCAAAAAATCCGCCAAATTCTGCACTGTTAAATCCTAAATAGGAACCTGGTGTAAAGTAAAGTTTACCATCATATTCACCGGAACCATTAATCGCAAAGATTGTCCCTAACACATGTACTTCCCATGTGGGATTCGCATAAAATTCAATAATTGCGCCTTTAGAAGTATCCTTTCCCTTAAAGGGATTTTCATAGACATACACTGGCGTGAAATCCCCTATTGTCTCCGCATGAAGAGACAGATCAATCACATCAACATCCACCAAATTTCCTTTGGGAATCACAATTGCTGCTGCCTCTTCATTTGGAGTTTCTTCATTCGATACCTCTTCATTGGAAGTCTCCTCACCAGATCCTTGCTTATTAGAATCCTGTTCATTAGGCATCTCTTCATTAGGCATCTCTTCATTAGGCATCTCTTCATTAGACATCTCTTCATTAGACATCTCTTCATTAGGCATCTTTTCATTAGAAGCTGCACTATCCATCACTTGCTCCATCTCTGCCGCAGTTACAGGCATCACCCCCAATCCTGCAACAATTCCAGCCACAAGCAATGCTATAATTCTTTTCTTCATCCTTTTTCCTCCAATTCAAGTGAATAACCTCTCGGAGTCTATATCATCCTACGAAATTTACGCAATATCAAAACCTTATAATATTTTTATTTCTTACAATTTTACAAATGCCTCTGAACTCTGTTTTAGCTTTCCAACCACTTTAACGCTGGACTCCATATTGTCATATACTTGTTTCATTTCAGCCACCAAACGCGACGTTGAATCGGCGGAATCTCCAATCTCCTTGTTGCACTCTGCGGCAGAATCCTCTATCTGCCTCATCTGTCCAACAAGATATTCAATATGTCCCCGAAGCTCTTCCATCTCATGAATGCAGTTGTTCATCGCACTGCTGACTTCCTCTGCATCCTCTCTGTACTGCTGCCCAGAAGAAACATACATATCATAATCTGGCAAAATTGTCCCTGAAATATAACCTATCATTTCATTGGCATTGTCACTCAACTCATTCACTGCGCTAATCACAAGACTATTGATATTCTGAATTTTATTTGCTGTCTCGCGGCTCGAATACGCAAGCTGTCGAATTTCATCTGCCACAACCGCAAATCCTTTTCCAACCTCACCTGCACGTGCTGCCTCAATGGAAGCATTCAATGCAAGCAAATTTGTTTTTCCTGAGATATTTAAAATTTCATTGGTCAGTTCATCCACCATCGCCACACTTTTGCTGTTTTCAATTGCCTGATTTAAACGGGTTAAAATTTTGCTCACAACCTCGTTTGTGCCATTTTTATTTTTCTCAGCGGTCTTCTCCATATCCTCAGCGCGCATCTTCATCTCTTTGGTATAACCATAAATATTGCGCGTAACATCAGACACATTGCCGACTGCATCGCCAACTTTGACAGTGCTCTCATTGATGTCATGAATGGTTGTGGAAATAGAATCCATTGTGGAAGCTGCCTGTTCCATCGCCACAGAAATCTCATTGGAATCTTTGTTTGCCTCTGCAACACTGTTATTAACATGTTGGAACGTTGTTCCCAAATCTTCCGAAGACAATACAATTTCACTGATAATCCGCTGTAAGGTGACAATAAATAAGTTAACTCCTTGGACAAGCTTTCCAACCTCATCCGCGGTATGTATCGCCACACGCTCTGTCAAATCGCCGCTGTGATGATTAATCTTCTGTGTGATCTCTCCAATCTTCTTTTCATAAGAAATTGTTGGCAGTATAATCGCCTTCACCGCAATTATCACACTTGTCACAAATAAAACTGCCATAATGATTAGCATTCCATAAGCGACAATCACTGCATTTTGATAAATATTTTCCTGTTTTCCTTTTGCAAGTCCAATCTCTGTCTGTTCCTCACGAATCATTACCTGTATTTTGTCATGCAACTGCTCAAAAATATCAAGAAGAATACCGTTTACTTTCGCTGTCACTTCCCGCGTATTGTTCATAGCACTAAGCCGGAAAGTATCGTTATAATTTTGCAAATACGAGTCATAGAGATCCATCATCTCCTGATATGCCATCTCGTCATCAGTCAGTTCGTGAAACATGTCCAAATAGGTCTGTAAAGCAGCCACTGATACACTTATCTGCTCCTCCACGCGCTGCTTATCCTCTTTAGTGTCCATAACACTGTGCGTCAGTAAAAGCTGCTGCATCTGCTGAATATTGGATGAAATTGCATCGAGAGTAATAATAATTGGCACTCTTTGCGCCGCAATCTCATTTCCAGCCGCCCCGAGTTGTTTTAGCGAGATCAAACCTAAAAAGGAAGAACCAATACCGACTATCGCAATAAGCAACAACGGAACGATTACCTTTGTCTTTAAACTTCTCATTCGTTTGCTCCTTTCGTAGTTCACTTGTTTTATTTATATTTATTTTAGCAAACATTTTTTGTCAAAACTACAAAGATATTAGCTAGAATTGAGATTTTTTTATGCAAATAGACAGCACTGATTGTTTCAGCACTGTCTATTTTCCTTAAAAATTTATTTTAAAACTATCTCCGTTTACATAGATTGCCTTTGATTTTGTTATTGTCAGATGCTCGTCCGATGTGAAACTTAAAGTTTCGCCGTCACAAAAATACATTCCATCTTCCAACATCCAGTCACAAACATTATAGAGAAAATCATAAATTTCCTGTAAACTGTGACTGCTGCCAATCAATTCAATCTCCGTTCTGCCAAATTCCGTCAGTCCATATGTGTAACCGCTTGTCCCATTCTCATCTTGAACCAGCCCAATATACACCCACAGCGGAATTGGCATTTCACTGGTTTGTAATTTCTTTGCCCACTCATGATAAAACTCTGGCTGATACACAGTTCCTGTCGTGTAGATACCAAGCGCGTCGGTTTCCATGCTGCAAAGATTCGTCACATCTGTAAAGAAACAAGCCGCCTCAATTGGATTGCCATCATGGTTTATCACTGCCACAAGCATATGCGCGCGATGTTGTTCCGTAGTTGCCACAGCCTCTTTCCACAGATAATTTCCCTCCGCATAAAACTCTGCCTCCCCATCAGGAACAGGTGCATCCACCAGCGACACTGTAATCATATTGCTATCAACCTCAAACACTAAAATGTGGTCTCCATGTTTGTAGTTTTCTTCTGCGCCAAGAAAAGCTTTTATTATTGTGTCACAGAGCGCGTCAAAATCAATATCGGCATCTTTTAATAAAATGGAACCAACGCGCACGGCATCTTGCTTTCCCGTTTCCTCCCACTTTTCCTTGCGCTCCTCCTCACTCATGCTGTCAAACTCTTCCTCGGTCATACCACGCCTTTCCAGCTCTGCAAGAAAACGTCCCCGCCAATACTGCTTCATATATTCAATGATTGTAATGCATTTCTCCTTGGCTGTTGCCTCATCATATTCCTCATACTCGCTGAATGTATGCCCGCATTCTTCGCCCTCCTCATCAAATCCAACGACTCCAACCTGCCATTTTTCAAACAAATCTGGCTTAAACTTTACAATTACATAATTGTTATCGTCGTAAGTAAAAGTTCCTGCCGCTTTAATTTTTGCTGGCTTTTTCCCCAACTCATTTTTATGGCTGAGCCACCCTGTCATAATTTCAATCGCTTTTTTTTCATACATCTTGTACACCCCTATCCTTTCTATCAACTACCGTTCCTAGAGCGTATTTGAAAAATACTCTAGTACACCGTTTTTTTTATCCTCGTATACAAAGTGCTTGATATTTGTATCAGTGCAAGGCGGAGGAAGGAGGCAATGCGGTGTGGCATCGTTGACTGACGACAACGCGGCAATGATGCAAATAGCGAGTGCTTGGTATATGAGGAATTAAAAAACGGTGTACTAGTACTGTCTCCTCACATTTTATCATACTCTGACACCATTTAAAAGAGAACGATAAGAATCGTTCTCATCTTGTCATGCTATGGAACTGTATGCTATAATTAGGAATGTTTTTTAAATTCAATACAATAAGAAAAGGAGAAAACAAACGATGAAAAAATTCTTTGAGGAATTTAGAAAGTTTATCAGTAAGGGAAATGTGATGGATATGGCTGTCGGTATTATAATCGGCGGTGCCTTTACCAGCATTGTCTCCTCGTTGGTAAATGATGTGATCAATCCAATTTTAGGTCTATTTGGCGGCATGAACTTTGACCAGCTTACCTGGAATATAACAGGTGATGTCACATTGTATTACGGGAAATTTATCACTGCTGTGGTCAATTTTCTAATTATGGCATTAATTGTATTTCTGATAGTCAAGGTTATGAACACAGCAATGTCACGCATTCAGAAGACAGAATCGCCCAAGGTTCCTACCACAAAAAAATGCCCGTTCTGCAAATCTGAAATCGCTATAGAGGCAACCAGATGCCCACATTGCACTTCACAGCTTGAAGAACAGGAACAAGGCTAAAGCAGCTCTGTCAGTACAGCAAATTGTTCTAATGTAAGTGCTTCTCCGCGAATTGTTGACGACAATCCCATCTTTTCCAGCGCAGCCAAAACGTTTTCTTTTGTAATCGTTAACTCAGCGGCGTTGACAAGCCCATTGACAAGCGTTTTTCTGCGCTGATTAAAGGATGCGCGAATAATATCAAACATCTTTTTTTCATCTGAAACCATTATCTGTGGTCTCTCAGAACAGGTAAGCTTTATAACAGCACTGTCAACATTAGGGCGCGGCATAAAACACCCCGCTGGAACCGTCATTATAACCTGCGGCTTTGCATAGTAGTTTACAGCCAAAGACAGTGCACCGTAATCTTTTGTGCCTGGTCCTGCCTGCATACGTTCCGCCACTTCTTTTTGCACCATAATTGTAATGCTTTCAAGCGGCACATGACGCTCAAAAAGCCCCATAATAATTGGTGTTGTAATATAATAAGGAAGGTTTGCAACAACTTTTATCGATTTTCCATAATTTCTTTCCTGCACAATTGCATTGATATCCACCTTTAAAATATCTTCATTGATAATGGTAATATTGTTGTAGGTCGCCAGGGTATCCTGTTCAAGAATTGGAATTAGCTTTGCATCAATCTCCACCGCAACGACTTCCCGCGCTCTCTCACAGAGATACTGGGTCATTGTGCCGATTCCTGGACCAATCTCCAGCACACAGTCTTCTGCTTTCACTCCTGCCGCATCAACAATCTTTTCAAGTATATTTGCATCGATTAAAAAATTTTGTCCATATTTTTTCTGAAAATGAAATTGGTATTTCTGTAATACAGCAATAGTATTGGTCGGATTTCCCAGCGTTGCCATAGCCTTTCTCCCTTCTTATATCCGATACATCTGTCTGGCATTTTTCTCTGTCATAGATACGACCTCATCATAGGACATTCCTTTTATTTCCGCAATTTTCTGCGCTATATACGGTAAGTTTTGCGAGGAATTTCTACTGCCGCGTTTAGGTTCTGGGGAAAGATAGGGGCAATCTGTTTCTAACAAAATGCGCTCGATTGGAATCGCCGATACGACTTCTTTTAATTTTTTCGCATTTTTAAATGTAATAACACCGCCAACTCCAATGTAAAATCCCATTTTAATATACGCTTCTGCCATCTCTACGCCATAAGAAAAACAGTGAATCACTCCGCCGATTTCCCAAGCATTTTGTGCCGCCAAAATGTCATAAGTATCTTTTGCAGCCTCTCTCGAATGAACAATCACTGGCTTTTTTATGCGTTTTGCAATCTCTAACTGACGCGCAAACCACAACTTTTGAATCTCGTGCGCTGGTTCCTCCCAGTAATAATCCAATCCAATTTCTCCAACTGCCACCACCCTTTTATGCATACACTGCCCTTCAAGTTGCGCAAAAGTCTCCTCATTTAGTTCTGTCGTCTCACTTGGATGCACGCCTGCCGCCGCATAGACAAAAGAATACTTTTCAGCAAGTGCAATGCTTGCCGCTGTGCTAGACAGGCTTGCACCTACATTTACAATAAAACCAATCTGATTCTCTTGCATCGAAGCAAGAAGTACATCTCTATCCTCGTGATATGCATCATCATCATAATGCGCATGTGTTTCAAATATCATAGCAAGCTCCTTTTATATCTTCACAGTTTCTAAACGGCAAATACTTTTGTCGTTTACTATAATAATCGATATCCAAATAGATGTCAATCTTCACGATTAGAAACATTGCTTCCTCTTTTTGTGAACTACCCATTGTCTAAAGCCAATGGGCTTCCTGCTTCATCAACCTCGTAACCAAACTTGCACTCAAACTTGTTTGGTTTGTTTACCTACTATCTCCA
>ERZ808049.205-NODE-205-length-47733-cov-9.694078_pt1 | contig 47733 bp, 45 predicted proteins | sample MGYA00380198_ERZ808049 | MGnify/ENA primary metagenome ERZ808049 (study PRJEB31490, sample SAMN06133414) | mouse gut metagenome | isolation source: Z2_2 | host: mice | place: China: Chengdu | collected 2015-05 ...
ACCACATTGTTGTCGATCTTGACAAGGTCCTTCTTGGCCACCCCCGCCTCGATCTGTGCCTTGCGTTCGTCCAGTTGTTCTTTCATGTGCGCCAACGCGGCGTTGTACGCGAAGCGTGCCGCGCCCGCGTACATGCGGAACATGCGCTCCTGCGCGGGCGTGGGGTCGAGTGGGACTTTCACCGCCTCGTAATCGGCCATGGGTGGATTCCTTTCTAGAAGTGCCGCAGCAGGTCCGGTACGGTCAACCCGTGCGGCGGCGAAACGTGGTCATGCATGTATCGCGTGCACACCTCGCGCATGGCACGGTCGGGCATGCCTTGTTTCAATGCCTGCAGTTGCATGTCCTCCAATTCGGCGCGCAACTGTCCATGCGTCCGCCACCATGCCTGCGCGCGTCGTTTGATAATCGACGGCCGTGTGCCGCGCCGGCATGTGGTGGTCTTGTACCCGTGTGCGCGGTATGCGGCCGCCGCGGTGCGGTATCCATATCCTTGCGCATCGTCCACGATGTCGCTGGTGGCCGTGTCCACAAGCCGCCACCGGGTTTCCATGTGGTCGAAATCGTACCCGTCCCCGGCTGGGACCGTGACCGTATAGGGGACGGCTTTGAGGTTGCCGGTCATGAGGCCTCCTTGCAGGCGTGGTCGTACAGATACAAGGCGTCACGTTTGACGTCCACCCGTTCCAGCATGTCGCCCAGCAAACGGGTGTCGAACCCGTGCGAGCAGACCAGATGGTAGCCGTTGATGGTGGGGATGACCGTTACCGCGCCCGGCGCCTCGCTCTCCTCATAGATGCGTTCGATGCGCCGGCGCAACGCTTCGACGTGGGGCCGGCTTGGGTCGTCCACGTCGAGCAGCCAATGGCGTTCGGCGCGTTGTTCCGGTTGCATGGCGACGCTGACCGCCATTTGGCCAAAGGTGGCCATGTCCACGTCCGTTGTGTCGATCAGCAGATGCATGAGCGCGGTGCGGGTCTTCGCGTTGTCGCGCGCGTTGACGGACACGTAAAAGCGGCTCACCTCACCGGGTTGGCCTTGGTTCACGAACCGGGCGAACCGGTGACGCAACTCGTACGGTCTCCTGCGGGTCAGGAACGATTCGCAACGCTCCGTGAAGCCTGCCACCTGCTGGTTGTCCTTGCGGCGGGAACGGAACAGGACGCCAAGCAAAGGGCCGCTGGCGGGGGTGATGCGTGTGGGATGGTAATGGTTGCTCATGCCTTCTCCATCTTGTTGTGTTCGGCCAGCCAGTCGGTGACTTGGGTCATGTCCACCGCGTCCCGGTCGAACGCGGCCCTGTGGTAGACAAGCCGTCCGTGGGGGATCTCATCCAATACGGCACGTACCAGTCGGGAGCGTTCCGACATGTCCTGCGGGATGGGTTTGCCGCGCAGCAGGATGTTCTCCAACAGGGGGCGCAGGCTTTTCGATTGGCGGTACAGGTCGGATTTGACTTTCACCATGTACCCGTCCTTGCTATAGATGACGCCGCCCTCGATATGGCGGTTGCCCTCCAATTGTTCGATGAGCACCTCCAGATCCTGCCGGCTGCGCGCGTACGAGTAGATCGAGGGACGGTCGAACCCGCACAGTTCCTGCGCCTTGTCTTCCATCTTGTAGTCGATGGCGAAAACAGTTTGGTTGCGGATGGCGTGCAAAAAGTACAGTCCCGGCTTGTCGTAGGCGATGATGTGCCGGTCGGAATCCGGATCCACGACCTCGAACGCCAACGTCACATCATGGTCACGGATCAGACGGGCGAGGTCTCGTAGCATGGCGTTGTCCGCCGTATCGCGCATGAGCTGTTCGATCAATGGTGAATAGTCGGTGTTGCCGGATTTGCTGAAATACCTGAGCGTGCCATCTTCGCGTGCGCCCACGAGCCCCAGGAACCCGTTCATCTTCGTTTCGATGCGCACGGGATACTCCATACGGTTGAGCACGCGGTCGATGGTGGTTTCCTTGGTTTCGCCGAGGTTGAAGAACTTGTCGAAGCCACGCATCACCACGTCACCGGCGCTGTTGAGGAACAGGCCGCGGGCCTTCGACGAGTATTCGTCCCATGCGTGGTTGCGGAACGCGTCCCGGGTGAAATTGCACGCCCATAGATCTTCCTCGCCACGTACCGGCATGACGCGCACATTCGGGTTGTCGCGCATCTGGTCCAACAGGGTCGGTTCCGGTTCGTGGCAGGGCAGGTCGTCCGTGTTGCTCATCCGCCAGTCCAACCATGCGGGGGATGCTCCATGGCGCAGCCAAGCGCAGTACACGTCGGACGGTATGAGTGGATTGTTCACCGCGGGCACATGCAGCATGTCGGCGGTGTGGTTGCGGCCGTGCTGGGAGGGCAGGAACGCTTTGACCATGCGGAACGTGTCCACGCTCAACCGTTTGCACGCCATCCGGTACGCGCCCAGCGCATCGACCAACGCGAATGTGTGGCTGTGTTCGCTGGGCCGCCACATGTGGCGTCCGGCGGGTTCGACGGGGACACGCACCCACTGCATGGGGACGGCGATCGTGTCCGCGTACCGGTCAAACTGGGACTGTAGATAGTCTTCGGGTACCCGGTCGTCCTTAGCGCGGCGGCGGTTGCGTGCCAGCAGGGTTTCCAACGGGACGGAGAACGCCACCATCTGCACGTCCGCATCACAGTCGGCCGCCAACCCCACCAGTGCATGCACGCGTTCCATGGTGGCGTTCTGCGCATCCATGACCACGTTCACGCCCTTGCGCAACGCATCACAGACCATGGCGTGCGCCGTGCGCACGATCAGTTGCTCCATGCGGTCGGTGCGACGCTGATGGTAGGCGGCCAGACCGCCGGCTGTCATGCGGCGCAACCCGTCCAGGGAGACTACCACCGTGTTGGGGGTTGTGGCCGCGGCTTTGTGCGCCCATGTGCTTTTGCCACTCGCGGGCAGCCCGCGCAGGATGACCAACGTCGCCATCGTCCCGGTTCCTTTCCATACAAGAGGGGTTTCAGCGGTGCCGTTTCAACGTGGAATGCGGCTGCGGCGGGAAGGAGATCAACCGTTCCGCGTCGGCGAAATGCCACAGCACCTGTTCCTCGCTCACCGGCCGCAACCCCCATGCGTCCACACCGATGTTGAGCTCACGCGGGTTGGCGAACTCGAACGGGTCCGTGGAATGCGTATGCCCGTGCAGCAGCCAGCTGAAGCCGTTGTCCACGAACGCATACCGGGCGTATTGCGGGTCGCACGCGTTCGTGCTCAACCCGCTGGGCGTGGGCTGCTCGAAATGGTGGCGGAACTGGAAGTGCGACAAAAGCACGTTGAGTTTGCCGATGGTGGTGGCGCCTTCCAAACACACACTGGAGAACGTCTGCGCCAACCGCCAACGTATATTCGTGCTCCGGCTCAGGTCATGGTTGCCCAGGATCAGGTGGCGGCGTCGGCAGGGCACCCGCAGCCGGTCGAGCTGTTCCAACGCGCCCATCAGGCTGCGTGTGCCGCCCGTGCTCAGATCGCCCAACACATACAATTCATCGGCCGGTCCCACCAGTTCATTGATGTGGTCGATCACGTCCATGTCGTGTTGTTGCCAGTCCACCATGGTCGCCAATGATTCACGGCTGTGTTTCGCATGATCACGCAGCTCGTCCGGCGTCAGATGCGCGTATTCTGGTTTCGTATACCCGCGCAGCGCGGCCACGAACGGGTGGTGCAAATGCAGGTCGGAGGTGAACCATTTCATGCCCGATCGCCCGCCAGACCGAACCGGGCGGCCAGGGATGGGCCGGACCCATCGGGATCGTGCCCGTCGGCGACCTTGTGCGCACCTACCCAGTCGACCCATTGCCCCCACTCACGCATATCCCGGTCAAGGCAATCATGCACACGGTGCGTGCCTGTGTGCGCCCGCCCGTAAGGGTCGAGGCCGACGGCGAGGAGGGTGAGGCGGATGGCGCTCAGATCGAGGTTGCGGTAGGACACGCTATTCGCCCATACGTCGCTATCGGGCAAGCCGGGGAACCGCTCGTCAAGCCATGCACGGTCGAAAGCGGGATTGGAACCGGCGACATGGAACACGACCGGCGGTTTGCCGTCCTGCAACACGTCGATGCATCGCAACAGCCACAGTGTCGCCTGCTTCTCGGCGTCAACCGGCGGGGTCTGGGGTGTGACCACTTCGTCCAACAATCCGTTGTCCTGGTGCATTCGGATCGCATGTGCCGTTGCGGCGGTGTACGCGACAACACGTTTATGCAGCGGACGTTCGAATGTGAAATCAACCTTTCCGCTGTCGCAATCGGGATAGGTGCCGTCGAGTTCGGTGATACGCATGCCGATCTCCAACAACTGCCCGTCAGCGGGGTCGATGGCCGTGGTCTCGGTGTCTAACCACAGCAGCATGTGATGCTTGTTGTCGCCCATGGGGTGCCTCCTTTGCGCTTGTGCACCCCGGTATGCGTCCCGCTGCCAATCGATCATGTCGGACAATGGTCACGGTTCCGTTTCGCATGGCCTCATAGCCCATCCGGCGTCAAATGCGCCTGTTCGGGGTTCGCGTATCCACCCAACGTGGCCACGGATGGGTGGTGCAAATACAGGTCTGACGTGAAATACTTCATGACGATATCCCTTCTTCTGTGATGGGTAGTTTCGTGAATGGTGCGTGGTCCATGAGGATGCGGGCGGGGCGTTGGAGCGGCCGCAGTCGCCATTCGCCCGCCGCGGTGCGTATGCGCATTGCGAAGAGTATCTCGTCCACGACCCATATGCAGCCGTTGCTGTCCTTCCACAGGCCGGCGGAATCTGGCGTTTCTGCCACATGGCGGTTGCGCTCTGGCTCGTTTTCTGTGATGGCGAGCTTCGTGAACGGGGCGTCGTCCGCATACCATTCCGGATTCCCGCCTACCAGACGGGTCGTCCAACAGCCGCCGCGTTTGAACACGTATCCGTGAAGCGTGTCGTCGATGAGCCAGACGTTGCCGCGCCTGTCCTGCCATATGCCGGACGAATCGGGCATCACGTTCTCGACAGGGTGCCGCTTGTCATGTGCGCCGTGGCCGGTCCGGTTGCTTCTCCATGCCTGCTCCTCGCTGTGGAGTTCCTTGGGGATGCGCCTGATGACCGCGCCCATCATCTCCAACCATTCCGCGAGGATGTCGGCTTGTGCGGCATCGCAGTGGATTTCCAACACGGGTGGTTTGCCATCGTGGGGTGCACGGAAGCTCACGACCTGTGTGGTGTGGGTGCGCGCGCCCTGTTGCGTGGTCATGGTCAGGTCGATGCTGTTGGGGCGCGTTCCTTCGTCGTCGTATCGCCGCATGTTGAGCGAGTCGGCCATGAAATCCCAGTATGCTTCGTCCTCCGGGTCGGGGTACTCAGGTGTGAGGTTGTTGATGAACAGTCGCATCATTGTCTCCTTGGTTGGGTTGCGGATCAGGGTCAGGCGTCCACGTTGTCGCCGTACGGCAACCCGGAAGCGACCAACGCGTCCTCGAACATGGGGGTCCCGCCACGGCCCTGTGATTGGTGCACGTTGGGCACATGGGAATCACGGATGCGGTAGTGGGTGAAGAAATCCTCCATGATGTCGGCGTGTTCCTCCCATGTCTGGAACTGCCATGCGTGGAACGTGTGTCCGGCGAAGGTGAAGTATTCGCCGTCCTTGCCTGTTCGGATGCTGCGCTGTCTTGTGAGGGTGCGAAGCCCCCTCTTCCTGACCGTGAAAAGCACCTTGCGCGCCTCGGCGTCGACCTCGTCGATGGTGCACAGAATGGTGCTGAGCGAATTGTTGGCCGTGTCTGCACGGAACCTGCCGGGCAGGTGGTGTGCGCGCACGATGTCTTCGATGATGGCCGGCGCCTGCGTGTTGGTGATGATGGTCATGATCCCCGCCCTTTCCCGTGTGTGGTGTTGGCGGATTCATGCGTCCGCGCAAAGTTGGGACGGTGCGGGGGAGAACTGCGCCCGCCCCGGCCGGACGGTGGGTCCAACCGGGGCGAACGTGGAAAACAGGCTGCCGACACGACGAAACATGCCGGACGGTACCGATCATTATAGCAGACACCAGCGCATGTTGGCAGTGGCGGTCAGGGGATGATGGTGGCGTGGCTGAACAACGCCAGACGCAACCGCATGCTGGCCGGCAACGTGCCGTCCGGGCGGCGGGTGACGGGACGGTTCGCATCCTCACCGTTTGCGTTTGCGTGAGCCACGGCATGATTGGCGTGGGGGAGCGGGGCGTGCTGGCTGGTTCTCTGCATGGTGTGTTGTGGCCTCATGATCGTTGTCCTTGCCGGTAGGGGTGGGGGTGTGGTTCCAGTCGCGTACTGTGCGGCGCGTCTGCCATATGAGGAACAGGGCGCACCATATGAGCATCTGGTCGAACGCCTCACCGTAGAGCATGATGCGGTACAGCACCGTGATCCACGGCGCCAACGCGACCACCACCACAGCCATCGCCACCCGTCGTGTCACCAACCGGCCGCGGGGCGAACGGATGGCGTGCCATATGGTGGTCGCCTTATGGCCGATCCATGCCGGCCATGCGCGCCAACCGTGCGCACGCCGTGCGCCCGCGTCGGCGGGTTGCTTGTTGTGTGGGGGTGTCTTCATGCCCCGCCCTATGCGTCCGGCCCTCGCCACAACCACACGGTAGACGAAAACAATGACATCGATAATGTGTGATGCCGGCAGGGTTTTATTTCATGCAAGGCGCATGGCATGGGGTGCGGACGCCAACCGCACGCTTCAGTGCCCCTACAGCACTCTTCACCGACGCAGTGATGTCGGTGAAGAGTGCTCAACCTTACTGCCGATTGGTGTTCAGGGCCTTGAAACCAACTTTCTTCACCGACGCAGCGTGGTTCTAAAGGAACCCCTGAAATCGGCTCCCCTATACAAAGACCTTAAAAGTCGGTGCGTCACCGAAGAAACTTCATAAAAGCCTTACGGCAGTAGGGTTAGGAGCCTTCAGTGACATTCGAAAGTCGGTGAAGAAAGCCAAGTTTCTTCACCGACATTTCTAGTGCGGTCGGTGAAGAAACCTGCATGTCGGTGAAGAAACATGCCATGTCACTGCGTCCACAATCAGCCCCAATCTCAAAAGAGACCGTATTGCGAATCATATTGTTTTTCGGTGTCCAAGGATAAAACCAGATCGGCACGGCGCATCCGGCGCAGGGAAAACACCCATTGCCAAACCCCGCCGAAAACAACAATCAAACAATACGGGTGTTTTTCAACAGGTTCGACACGGATAATTCCAATCCAACCCGCATGCGCGCACGCCCCACCCCATCTGCACACTTCACCGACCATTGAGCGGTCTTCACCGACGCAGTGATGTCGGTGAAGACCGCTCAACCTTACTGCCGATTGGGATTCAAGTCTTCCGAAACAACAATTTTCACCGACGCAGCGACCTTATAAAGGAACCCCTGAAATCGGCTCCCCTATAGAAAGACCTTAAAAGTCGGTGCGTCACCGAAGAAACTTGCTAAAACTCAATCGTCAGTAGGGCTGGGAGCCTTCACCGACTTTGCAATGTCGGTGAAGAAACATGACTTTCTTCGGTGACTTATGTCAGAAGTCGGTGAAGAAAGTTGGATGTCGGTGAAGAAACCCGGGATGTCACTGCGTCGCCGATCACCCATGAACGCAAAAACAAATCCCATTTCGGTTCGTATTGTTTCCCTTGGCGCGTGGATAATAACCCACGGGGGTAGCGGCATAGGGGATGGGTATGTTCGATCCCAGTGATGACAAGTATTGGGCGATGGGCAGCCAACTCAACTGGTGGGACTCCACGTTGGGCTACCGGCCGGCATGGCTCACCGACCCCACACAGGCCAGGCAGCGCCTGCAACGGCGTTTGCCCCTCGTGTTGCGCGCCCTCGCCTTGATCCATGAGCACCGCACCGTGGAAACCAGCCAACTGCACGCTTTGGACCCGCAACTGCCCGCCAACCCACGCGCCCTGCTCTACATGGACATGGCATCCATGGGCCTGGTGGACGTGGGCTACCCGTTGTCCATCACCGGGCGCGCCTCCGGCACCCCCGGCTACACCCCCTTCACCGCATGGCGCCTGCCGATCCACACCACCATCGAACCCGTGCTCGAACAATTGGGATGCACCCCGATGCAAACGGCCGCCATAGGGCCCGGCCCATTGCGTGGCGCACGCCAATACGACAGGCACAACCTCATGTGCGCCACGTTGAGCATCACCGCCCGCCAACACGGCTGGCGCACCGTGGGGGAGTTGTACGGACGGTTCAGCCTGCTCACCGGCGACCCGTTGGCCGGCCACGGCGGCCCCGATGTGACCCTCATCGGCGAACACATGCGCGTATGCGTGGAGTTGACCGCGAGCGCGAATTTCTCCCTGACAGGCAAGTTCGCCCGGTGGGATCGGATGTTGGCGTACGAGGCGTGTGCGGATACGCATGTGGTGTGGGTCAATGCGGCGCGTACGGATAGTCTGCTGACCCAATTGGAGGGGTTGTGCCGGCAGCGGGCGCGCCATCATGCGGCCGATTGGCGGGTGTGGCGTGACCGGTTGGAGACGGTGGATGGGTTCACGCCAAGCCCGGGTGTGCCCCGACGGGCGGATGACGGGTGGGCGCGCGGCCAGTTGGCGCGCATGGTGTCCGCGTTCGGGTTGGACGGGTTGGACGGGTGGCGGATCCCCGCCATGTTGGATCCGGGGGTGTTGTATGACTGACGCATCGGGATGGGGCATGACGAAACAGAATATGGGTGATGGAACGTGTTTGGCCGGTCTGGGGGCGCCTGAGTTGTTCGGTGCGTTCGCGGCGGGCCATGATGATTATGTGGTGTTGGCGGACGCGTGGCGTGCGTTGGAGCATTTGGATCCGGTCCAGCGGCGCCGGGTGTTGGACGCGTTCCGTGTGGTGGGCCGTCTGGCGGGCCCGGGTGATGGGTTGGCGGAGTGCATGGGGGTGTGCGCGGTCGTGATGGATCAGGCGCGGCGCGCCAACACACCCCACTGCCCATAATCCACCGCCGATACCAGATGCGATAGGGGGTGTGGTTCCCATCATGGAGACCACACCCCCTGTTTGTGTTGCCGGTTGGCGGGTTATTCGTCCCCCATGCTCACCCCGTCGCCATTGGTGGGATCTGGGGTGGTGCGGCGGCGGCGCGTGATCATGGTCGCCGTCAGGGCGCCCACACCAACCGCGGCGAGCGCCACGCTGGCCCAGATGAGCACGCTGGTGGTGGTGCCGGTGGCGGCCAACGCGTCCTTGACCTGGTCCACCGGGGTTTTGGCGGTCACATGCACACGGTAGGTGACGGTGACCAGCCCGTCGGCGCTGACCGTTTCAATGGTCGCGTCATGGCCGTGTTTGTCCACGCTTACGCTCATGCCGGTCATCTTGTCGAATACGGGTGTGAGCACATACCGGTCGGGGTTGTCGACGGGCACGGTGTACTCCAACCGGTCGGGGGTGAACCCGTCAATGGGTTGCCCGTCGAGTTTGATGCCGGTCAGGCCCGCCCGGTGCGTGTCGTGGGTCAGGTAGGTGACGGTGAGGGTGGTGCGCCCGTATGTGGTGTGGTCGGCGGCCAACACGTCCAGATCATATTGCCATGTCATGCCGTGCATGCGGGTGCCGGTGGGTTGCACCACCTGGCCGGCGTACGAGCGCCATGCCAGCACGCCATGTTCGGGGATCGTGAACGTGGTGGCATCCTGGGGATGGTATTCGCCGTCCAGGGTGTACCCGTAGGACACGAGTTGGGTGTTCGTTTCACTGGGGTTGGCCTTGTCGGACACCTGCCCGGTTGGGGTGGGTGGCTCGAACCTTTCATCCGCGGTCTTGTCGGTGTGTTCGCGCACGAGGGTGACGGTGTAGGTGCGGGTGGAGCCGTCCGGGCCGGTGACCTGCCAGGTTTGCACCGTCGTGTACGCCGTCTGCCGGCTGGCGCCCGCCACGACTTTCACGCCCGCGCCCGCCACGGGGGTGACCGTCACCTTCTCGCCCTGTTTCGCGGTGATTGTGTACATGGTGACCGTGGGTTTGAACCCCGCCAGGGGTTGGCCGTTGACCATGAACCCGTCCAACACCGCCAACGTGGGGGTCGTATCCTCCGCGGGCGGGTTGAACGGTTGGCGTACGGTGACGGTGCGTGCCACGGGCGTGGTGCCGGTCCCGTTCAACCGGTCGACCGTGTACGACACGGTGAACACCCGTTCGCCGTTGGAGCCCAGGCTGTTGGCCACATGCGTGTCGCGCACGGTGTTCGCGGTGGGGTCCACCCCGCCGACGGTCAACTGGTAGCGTTCGCCGATGCGGGTGTTGGCCAACGCGTCCAACGTGATCGTGGCCGGCAGTCCGGTGGCGTCCCGCATGCCACTGGACCACACATCCGTATTGGCCCCGTCCCCGTTGGTGGCGGTCAGCGTCAATTGGGCGGACGGGTCGTACGTGTGGGAGGCGGTGACGATCAAACGCACCACGGTGCCATGCGCATCCCGGCCCGTGTAGGTGATGTCCCGTGTCCAGGTGCGTTTGCCATGCTCGCCTTGGGCGAGGGTGACGGGCCCCAGGGTGGCGTGCAGGCGGGTGCCGTCCGACAAGGTGGCGTCGTGGCCCTCCCATGCGGTCACATCCGTGACCGCCCCATCCGCACCCCGGGTGGAGCCCAACAGGTTGGCCGCGTCCGCGCGTGCCGTCCACACATTGTCCGTGAGCGCGAACGCGGTCGGGGGCGTGGGCAGGCCGTCCACGTGGACGGTGGTGGCGGTGCCCGCCGGTTCGGCCACATGGACGCTGACCTGTTGGCCGCCCGGGGTGGTGCCGTGCAATTCGCGTTCCATCATGCCCACACCCAACGTGTCCGTGCCTTGGGTGAACACCGCGTCCGGGCCGGTCAGGGTGAACGACTGGCCGTCAGGGCCGGTGACGGTCAATTGGTCCTTGGGGTCGGTTGCCATGGTCAGGGAGAACGAGTCCGTTTCCTCGTCATAGTGGAGTTGTTCGCCCTGGAACGTCCACATGGCCGTCACCAGACCGCTGATCGCGTGTTCCAACCGGGTGCGGGCCGTGTCGAACCGGGCGGCAGTGGCCGTGTCCACATCCACCTGGTTGGCCTCATCCAACGCGGCCTGCACGGCGGCCCACCCGGCCGGCAGGTACTCGTGTTCATCCAATGCCTGCGCCCGTTGCACTGTCTGCGTGAACTGGCGTTGCTGGACGCTGGCGCCGCGCACCGCGTCCAACACGGTTCGCAGTTGCACGTCCGCTTGTTCCAACCGGTCCGTGTCCACGCCGGTGTCGGTGAGCAGTTGGCGTGCGTCGGCGGTCAGGGTGCGCAACCGGGATGCGGCTTGCGTATCCTCATACGTCAATCCACGCCCCAGTTCCTGTTCGGCCGCCCGCACCGTGCCCTCCAACCGGTCACGGATGGCGTCCTGCGTGTCCGTGGCGCTCGAAGTGGGCGTGGGAGTGGGGGTGGGGGTGGTGTCGGTGGCGTGCGCCGGGGCGACGGTCATGCCGGCCGCCAACAGGGCGGCAACGGTGCCCATGGCGACCGGGCGCCATGGTTGGGATGGGTGCTTGCTCATACGCGGTTCTTTCCCCACCACCCCGGGCCCATGTCATACAGGCCGGGGTGGCGGCAATGTGTTCTCCAATTACAACCGGCCACACCCCACACAAGGGCTGGCTCGGACAATCCCCCCTATGCGCCCAAAGCCCATAGGCGGACGCATACCATGGGGTCATGCACTGGTATGACGAGTATTGTTCCCAACCCGAACAGGGCGCGTACAGCCCCCATGCGCCCGTACGCGCCCTGGCCGCCCGTACCCAACCGTTGCCGTTGCGCACCCAAATGCGCCTGGCCCACGACCCCATTCCCGCGGTACGCCAAGCCCTGGCCGCACACGACCCGTTGCCCGCACCTATCATTGACGAACTGTCCTGGGATCCCAACCCCCGGGTGCTCGCCACGCTGGCCGAACACCATGCGTTGACCGGTGAACAGCACACCCGCCTGTTGCAATGTTTGGACCCGGCCGTGTGCCGTGCGCTGGGACACGCGGACATGGCGGCCGTGCTGGAGCAATACACGGCCGGTTGGCAACCGGACCGGCCCGGCAAACATTGGGGGCGGCTATGAGGGAACGCAGTGTGGAGCACCGGTTCGCTGTGTTGGCTCGCCAACACGGCGGGTGGGCGGCCAAATGGGTGTCGCCCGGTGTGGCGGGCGTACCCGACCGGATCCTGTTTTTGCCCGACGGGCGCATGTTCCTCGTGGAGTTGAAACAACCCGGAGGCCGCACGCACGGCACCCAACCCGCCATCCACCACAAGCTCGAACGGTTGGGCCACCATGTGCATGTGGTGTCCGACCCCGACCTGTTCTTCCGTCAATTCGTCGACGGTGTGGGGGACGGGTCAGTGGGTGTGGGTAACGGGCTGGAACCCTGACCCGTCCCACCGGCCGTGTCCAACAGGTTGCCATGCCACCGGTTCATGTACTCACGCAACCCGGGCGCATCCCCGGGCGCACCCCATGCGAGGATGCGTGGTGTGCCGTCCGGGTCGGCCAACAACAGGTCGAACCCGTATTGCACCGGTTGGTTGTCCCGGCCCGTCATGGAGATCGTCACCCGTGCGAACGCCCTATCACTGGTCTGGTTCTCCTTGTCGACCTTGCCCATGTCCGCGTACGCGACCCGGTCGACCGTCGCGGACTGGAATTGCCCGGCCAATCCCAACGGCTGGTACACGCTCGCCGGATCGGGGTCGGCCATGATGACCTTGAGCCGGTCAGCATCCGAACCGGTGAGCGCCTGCGCCCATTGGGTGACGAGCGTGGAGAGCGCATCCGAGCCTTGCGCATCCTTGATCGTGCCGCTCCAGCCAATCGTCCCGTCCGGGGTGAGCATGTTGGGCACCGCCACCGGGCTCGCGTTCGGATACCCTATGGGCGTGCCGTCCCGGTTGACCGCCACGGCCACCCGCCACCAGCGCGCCCCGTTGGCCACCGTCAGCACATGCCGGTACACCGCACCGCCACTGGTAGGCGCGCGGGTGGCACCGTCCCAACTGACCACCCGCGCCTGGGCGCCCAACGGGTGCCCCGTGGCCAACCATTGCTCCGTGATGCTGTACGCGGCCTGTTTGCCCGTCTCATTCAACGACACACCCTTGGGTGTGGCCGGTGCGGGCGTGTTGGATACGGTGAAGGCCGCGTACACGGCCAACAACAGAGTCGCCCACGTGACCAGCCGCCACCAGCGTGTGCGGGACGCCTGGAGTTTGACCAGTTGCACATCCGGGTCCGGTTCACTTTGTTTGGTCGGGTCCGCGAACCACTCATCCTCATCCTTGTGTTTCCTCCACCAAGCCATGCCGGCCGTCTATGCGCGCATAGACGGGGGATGTGAACACAAGCACACCACCACGTCACGGACGGGTGGTGTTGAGGAAAGGCGAACACCATGAGACAGGTCACCTTGGCCGCGGCCCCGCAAATCGTCCAACCCAGCCGGCAGGCCATCGAACAGGCATGCGGCTACATCGAACAGAACGCCACGTTGAAGACACTGCTGATCATCATCGGCGCCGTGTTCCTGATCATCACCATCACCCTGCTCGTCATCCGCAAGTTCTGGCCACAAACCCCTGTGGGCCAAAGCATGAACGCGGGCAACGGCAAGGTCATCTGGTGCATCGCCGGCATGCTCACCGGCCTGATCTTCATCCTGCCCACCCAGATCCTGCCGTTCCTGACCTCATTGGTGATGACGCTCGTGCAGGTGATCCTCAACATCATCGCCGCCATCTTCCACCTGTAAGCACACCGGGGAGGAAACCGTGTTGTATGATCTGACGCGCGTGTCAGGCGAACGGGTCAAACAGGTCGACGAGCTGCATGTGGGCGGCCGCGTGTGGATCACCTCCACGAACCTGTTCCTCCTGTTGGGCGGCGCCGCCGCAGGCGCGCTCGTGGCGTCCGCGCTCAGGTTGGTGTTCGCCGGCAATTGGCTCGTCTATTGCCTGATCCCCGTGGGCGCGCTGGTGGCGGTGGTGTTGTTCTCCCGCAAACGCTCCCGTGCGGGCGAAGTCAACCAACGCCGGTGGGACAAGTGGAGGGACCGGCATGGCCAACCCGACCATGAGTTCATCCTGCCGGGCAACCCCGAACCGTTTCTGCCCAACCAACGTGAAATCGTGTTGTGGCACTGCCACCCATACAAACCCTGACCCGCACACCATGCGCAGCGGACAGTTCCCAAACAACCACCCCATGTGCTTTCGCCGACCGGGAAAGCACATGGGGTGGTTTGCGGTGTGATGGCGGGTTATGGGCGGAGGCGCCGGATCGCCTCACCATGCAAGCACGCCCACTGCCATTGCGTGTGCACACGCCGCCATGCCTGCCCGTCCGTCTCCATGGTGCGCATGTGTCCGGCCAACCGGGCGGCCCGCCGGTCCCAGGCCACCAGTCGCGCATCCAGTTCGCTGGGGGACAGGGGAGTGTAGCGGCGCATGAGGGTCCGGCAATCATACTCGTCCATCGCCTCCAGATACGCCCCCCTGGCCTCCTTCCATTGCACCAAGGCCTGCCGGTAGGCGGGGCCGCGTTCACCGTTGTTGGCGGCCGCCATCTGGCGCGCCCACATGTCCTGGCTGCGCGCGCACCGGGTGATGCGTTCCCATAATGCCGTATCGGTCAACGCCCGCACATCCACATCCAATGTCATGGCAACCCTCCTTTTCCCTGTGAACGATGGTGCCGGCCCCATGCGTCCTTTTGGCTGCGGGGTCAGCGCCTCCGGTGCGCCACCCGGCCCGTATGCCGGTGCGCCGACAAGCATACGGCCACCGGCAAGCCCGCCACACCCACAACCACAACCGCCAACCGGGCCGTCCGCGCCGGGTCCACACCGCCGGCCACAGTAGGGGCGTGCGCGCGCATGGCGGCCATTTCACCGGCCGGGATGCGTTCACCGGTGACGAGCAACCGGTGCGAGTTGATGAAAATCGGCGTGCACGTCACCAACGTCACCAGATCCCGTCCCGGTTCTATCCGCAATGCTTTCGTGTCCTGGGGCAGCACGGTGCGGATGTCCGCCACACGGTAGGACAGGGTGCGGGTGCCGGTGCGGATCGTGAACACATCCCCCCGTTCCAGTTCGTCCAACCGGCTGAACAACGCCTTGTCCGCCTCCCCGGTATGCCCCGTCAACACCGCATGCGTGCCTTGTCCGCCCACGGGCAGGCTGGTGCCATGCAAATGGCCCACGCCACGGTCCAACGCGGACGCGTCAGCCCCATGCCTGATCGGCATGTCCACATGGATGCGTGGGACCAGCAACTGGCCCATGACCCCGTCGCCATAATCCACCGCACCCCAATACGCCGTGTCGGAGGCGAACGAGAAATCACCTGACACCCCATCTTGCGACAGGGTTTCCCCGATCACCTGCGGTTTCGACGCCAACGCCCGGTTGTACGCGTCCCCTTGACCGGACAGGTCCCGTGCCGGGTCGGTCTGCACGGCCATGGCGGCCGCCCGCGCCTGCTCCACACCGGCCTCATGGCGTTCCATCATGATCCACGCGAACACGAACACACCCAACAGGGCGCACACCACCATCACCACGGTCAACACCCGCACCAGACGGCGCCGGTGCGCACGGGCCCGCCGTTCACCGGCCCGTGTACACCGCCCGCGGGCCGGATCATGCCCGGTGACGATCCATTCCCATTCATCCTGCTTGTCCATGACTCCGCCCTATACGTCACACCCATCCCATACAAGGGTGCGCCCCACACCGCAATCGGGCATGGGGCGCACACACACGGCCACCAGAGGTTTTGCCGGTCAGGGGTTATGCCTTGCGGCGGATACGCCACACCCACACACCGGCACCGACCGCGATCAACAGCACCAATGCGCCGCCGCCAATCAGCCAGGCGAGCGTGGCCGAACCGGTCTCCGGCATCGTCGTGGCCACCGGCGCCCACTGGGCGTACAAGGTGACGTCATGGTCGACCATCGGCACACCCTTGCCCGGCTGGTACGCGGTGCCCTTGCCGTCCGCCTGCGTGTTCCACCCGGTCAACGTGAACCCGTCACGGTGGAACGAACCATTCACATCGTCCGGGATGGTGACCGTCGTATCCCACCGCGTGTTCTGCGACGGGTGCGAACCCTCGCCACCGTTCGCGTCGTAATGCAGGTTGATGGTCAGGGGCGTCCACGAACCGTACACGGTGGTGTCCTGGGTGATGGGGGTCGTGTCGAACCCATACACCGCGGACGTGTCATCCCGGCCGGTCCTCCACCCATCGAACCGCCATCCACGGATGATGTTGGTGGCCCCCGTCTTCCATGGGGAGGTGTTGGGCACGGTTGCACCGGGGGAGAACTCACGCACACCCGGCACACCCGGCATGGCGCCCGTGTAATCAGCGGGCTTGTCCGCATCATACGTGAACCGCACATTCGGCACCCAAATCGCATACACGGTTTCATCATGTTTGGGCATGACGATCTGCGCTTCCGGTTCCGTGGCCTTCGGATCCCTGCTCCAACCGATGAACGTGTGGTGGGGGCGGGTCAACTGGGACGAATCCCAGCAATCAGCATCCTTGGCTCCGGTCGCCAGATTGATACGCGCTTGCGATGGGTAGTATGCGTAGCAGCCGTGCATCACCGTGGTGGTGGACATGTCATTCGGCACACCCGTGTTCTTCGGGGTGTTGCCCACTGTGTCGGACGCGTTGGGGTCATAATGCAAACGGTAGGGGACGGTCGAGTTGAACGGGCTGTACGCCGTGTTGAACGCCGTGGCCGAACCGTTCTTATGGCGCACCCGCAACGTGCCGCCAGTGAACGTGGCACCCAGATAATGCTGGAAGGCGTGCACCGTGCCCCACTCATCACGGTTCTCATCATGATCGCCCATCCAACCGTTGACGCCATACTGCTTCAAATGCGCATCCGAACGGACATACGCGCCGTTGAACCCGGAGAGCAGTTCCACACCCTCGAACCGGTGATCGGGGTTTGGCTGGTTCGGATCGGGCCCGTCCAGATCGATGAAACCGGTGGAGCCTTTCATATCGGCAGTGAGAGGCTGCCCAGTGGCCGAATCAATCAACGTGACCGTCCACTCGCTGGAGGTGTCCTTCGGGTTGGGTTGGGGGATGCCGTTGACGTAGTTGAAATACCCGCCGATGGCGAACGTGTTGGGAGTGAGCACAAGCCGTTCCTGATAGTAATTGTGCACGGTGTATTTCGCCCACAACGGCCGGGACTGACCCGTGGCCGAATCGATAAGCTCACCTGCATTACGGAACAGGAGGGATGCACCCTGCCGAGTCGGGTAATACAGGTAGGTGCCCGCCGCATTCGGTGCCGGTTCGACACGGAAGCCGTCCACATCGGTCACGTCGGAACCGGTGATGCCATCATGGGCGGTATCGAACCGCACGAATGCGTATTCAGGCGGCAGGATCTGCTTGTCCAGATCGTATACGGGAATGGTCACCGCTGCCGTGGCTGGTGTTGCCCCCATGACAAGCATGGGCAGTGCGCACAACAACGCCACGACTGCCGTGAGCAACCGCACGCCTTTGCTGCGTGCACGCGCCATAGGCGGCGATGTGATGTTCGATGTCATTTTCCTATTCTTTCTTTTCTTATACGCGCACCACACCTAAAACCCCTCATGGGCGTCGCGTACATGGTTCAAACAACAAAAGGAGACGGCCCACACCCACTGGCTGCCTGCCATAGTGGAATCCCCCGCAAGCGGGCAGGGACCGGGGGTGTGGGCCGTCATAGTCACACGCGGCTCTTGAGCATGTACGCGGAGATGCCCGCGGCACCGGCTGCAAGAATGATCGCCATGCCGGCGAACAACAGGACCGCCAACGTGGACGAGCCCGTCTTGGGCAGCTGCGACACGTTATCCACGTTCTGCACCGTCACCATGGGCGTGCCCGCCTTGCCATCCGCATTGTTCACACCGGTGACCAAACCCGCCTGATCGACACCCACGGCAGTGACCTTGCCATCCTCCGTGATCGTCACCCTGAACGACGGTTTGATATGCGTGAAATAGCCGGCCGGGACCGTGGTCTCCTTGACCAGGTACGTGCCCGCGCCCAGGCTGCGGAAATCGATCACGCCGTCCGCGCCGGTCCTCAACTCCGTGGCCGCGTTTTCCGCATCCACGTACGACCATTGCTTCGTGCCGGCGTTCCAGTTCATCCACTTGTTCTGATGCAACGCGGACTGGTTCTGGATCTTGAACCCGGCGCCGGCGACCGTCTTGCTGGTGTTGCCTGCGGACACCTTGCGCAACCCGAAATCGTACGTGTTGAGCGTCGTCGTGACCGTCGGCACCGTGGGTTTCGGCTGGCCCTCCAGGAACACACCGTCCTTCCAACCGGGGGTGACACCCACCTTGTTGACGGCCGGCTTGGACTTGTCCAATGTGGTCATCTGGGTGCTGTACGTGACGGTCACCTGCTTGCCCTCATGGGCGGCGACGAACGCATCCTTGGATGTGGCGGTGAACCCGTTGCTGGTTTTCGTGGGGGTGTTGAACTGGCCGGTCACATCCGCACCATCCACGGTCGCGTGGAACGTGCCCGCCACATACTCCATGTTGGTCATCACGTCCCCGATGGTGACGGTCTGCACGGCTGCCGCGTTCGGGACGGTGAACCGCACACGGTACTCACGGGTCTCCGAGTTCGTGGCGGACGCCTCATCGACCCATTGGCCGGCGAGGTTCTTCACCTTCTTCTCCGGTTTGATGCCGTTGGACTTGACGGTGGTCCGGCCGATCGGTTTGCGGTTCAAACTGTTCTTGCCCCGCACCGTCGAGGAGATGAGGATCGGCACACCATCCGTGTCCGTGATCAGGTAATACCCGGCCGGCAACTGCATGGTCACGCTTTCCGTGGTGGATGCCGGCACGGTCTTCTTCTGCAAATCCTTGCCGTCCACGCTCGTGGCCAACCGGGCCGCCAACTGGCGCACCGTGTTCGTGTCATCAGTGACACGCAGCAGGGTGCTGGCCGCGTTGTCACCGGCTTTGACGGTCACATGCTGCGCGTCCAATGCGGCCTTCACCCACTGTTCGGTCGCGTTACTCACCGAACGGGCGGACAGGCTCGCCAGATCGTTGCCGTTCATCACCACATCCGGGTATTCGGCGATGCGGTACACGGTCAGGTTCTTGCCCGCCAACGTGGACCCCTGACCGGCGGTGATCGTCAACTGGTCGGTGCCGGCGGGGATGTCCGCCGCCATGGCGGGCGCCACACCCACGCCGATCGACGCGAACAGCGCCAGTCCGGTAAGCCCGGCCGCCAATTGCCATTTCCTGCTTGTCATCTGCGTATCCTTTCACGCACACTGTATGGGACGCCGCATGTCTATGCGCCCACACGCCACACCCCTGTGCGCCACACCCGGCACACACCCAGTACACTGGGAACACACGCCGGGGCCGCCACCGCCACCGGCACCGGCATGCGCGCCAAGGCGTGGAAGGTGTTCGATCAGGACAAGGAGTGGTTCCCCGCGCTCACGTATCTGAACTCCATGCCGGAGGAGGATCAGAAGAACACCCAGTGCCATGTGGGGTACAACTCCACGGACAACACCTCGCCGATGGCGTGCGCCACGTTCGCGCCAATACCGTTCACCATCAAGGACATCCCCGTGACCATTGATGTGGGCACGAACCATGCGCAAGCCGACGTGGGCAATGTGCTCAAGGAGTTGATGGGGGACACACCCCAACCAAACGCCTAGGCCAACAGGTTGGCGACGGTGGTCGCCATGTCACGGTGTTCGAGGTTGAGGTCCGCCAACACATTCATCATGTCCACCGCCTGCTGCCGGTGGGTCTGGTACCAGCCGGTCACCGCTTGCGGCGTCAACGCGTCCGGGGTGAACACCTGCGGGTACACGTCCCGGAGCGTGCGCAGCATACGCACCGCGTACCGTTGCCCGTCCGCCCCAACCGTCGCGTACGCGACCGCCGTGTAGGCGGACAGGACGGCGCTGCCGTACTCGCATACGGGCACCAGGTCACGCGCCAAGGCGCACAACATCGCCAACGGGTAGCCGTCCGGCCATGCCACGTCCACCCATGCGGCCGCTGTCTGGCGGCACTGGTCGGCGTCCTCACTGCCCTCGCCGGTGGCGGCGGACAGTGCCATGGCCGCCAAACGGTCCGGGTTGGTGGGGATCGTGTCCATCAACTGGTAGGTGAGTTGCCCATGGTCGGTGACGTCCACCTGATTGAGGATGGTGAGGGTGAGCATCATGCGCATGTGCCATGCGGCGTTGGTTTCCGTGCCGTAGCGCGCCCACACCTCTTGGGGCAGCCAGATCATCGGCAACCCCAAATACATGTTGGTGACCGTGTCCATGGTGTTCGCCCATGGTGTGGGGCACGGCATGGGCGACCATGGTTGGACGCTGACCGTCTGCCCGTCCGGTCGCCCGGTATGCCCGGCGAACCAGGTGTGGTACAGGTCCTCCATGCCGTCGTGCAATGGCACGGGGTTCGTGCACCATAGTGCGCTGGTGTTGTCCAACACGTCCATACCCCATCATCCTTTCCTAAGATTCCTTGCCGGCCATGTTCTATGCACCGTGCCCGGTTGGTGTGCCCACGGGCACGGACACGGGTTGGGGTGGCGCAGGCGGGGACGCCACGGGTGTGACGGGCGGGCGCGGTGCCGTTTGCGCCACCGGCACCGGTCGGGCATCTCCCAACCCGGCCTGTTGACCCATGGGGGTGGCGGGAGCGTCCATGCGCATGCGCGCCTGCTGTTCCACCGGCAGCATGTGTGGCGCCGCAACCGGCGCGGAGCCCGTTGGGGATGCCAACAGGGATGCGAACCTTTTGGCGCGCCCGGCTGCGTCCCGCACCCGCATCTGCGTGTTCTGGATGGCCTGGCCTGCGTGCTGCGCGCCCTTGGCCATACCCCGGCCGGCGACGGCCAATGCGACGGGTGTGGCCAACGGGGTGAACATCAACGCGCCCACACCCGCGACACCGGCCGCACGGGCCAGGACGGGATGCTGTTCGTTGAAACGGTGGGCCTCACCGCGGGCGAACGCCATGGCCGCCCGCGTACGGTGCACGCCACCATCCCCGTCCGTGTGCAGTTCACGGGCCAATTGCAACCTGCCCGTCGCCGTCTGCGACAACTCATGGACACGCTCCACCATTGCCTGCGCCTGTTCGCGGGCATGGTGGCCGTCCATCAACCGTTGCCTCACGTCCCCGATGCGGGCGGTGAGCTCCTCCTGTTTCCCATCGGTGTGCATCCTCCGTTCGGCTTCCTCGACCACCTGGTCATCATGCCAGTCGGGATGCTCGTCATGCACCTTGACCTGCTCCTCACGGACCATCATGCGTGTCACATGGTCACGGGCTGTTTTGTTGGCCGCAAGCTGCACCATGTTGCCTTCATCGGCCGCCAACCGCTCCTGTGCCGCCTGATCAATCTGTTCCTGGGTCCACTCAGGGTGTTCGGCCATCAGATTGTTCGTGATGCTGTCCAGATGATCGTTGTGTTCCTTGCCCAACCGGTCCTCGAACGCACCGTCCAACACCCCGAGTTGGGGGTCGGCCGCATCCGGTGAGCCAACCGCCCGGTCCGCTTCCGACTGGTGGTTCGATTGGGCCGCATGTTGGCCCGACCCCTTGCCATGGCCCGCACCATGATTACCATGCTGGCCGTGCTGGCCTTGCCGGTAGCCGTGCTGCAACGCGTCCGACACGGACCCGGCCCGGGCGCCGTTCATCGCGGCCATGGCGACCGCACCGCCGGTGGCGCCGGCGGCCAGGGCACCACCGGCGGCCATGGCCATACGGCCCGCCTTGCGCACCCCCTGGCCCACGGTGGAGCCGATGACGCCAAGCGCGCCGAAACTCAACGGGTCGCCCACATGCAGCACCCGGATGCACAACCACCGCAACCCAAACACGCTCGCCAAGGGAAGCACGAGGCTGCACACGCCCATCACCATGACCGTCGCCGCCGTGTTGCCGTTGCGGTCGACGATGCCCAACGCCATCATGATGGTGTTCATCAGGATGCACGCGACCGCCATGTACAAGCCCAGCACGGTGGGGGTGGCGATCATGCCCAGCATGCTGGTCACCGTCTTCGACAGGGTTTTGCGCCCCCGGTCGGGGCTTACCGCCCACACGATCAACGCGAACCACAACCCGGTGGCGCACAGGCACGCCAACGCGACCGCCAGCAGACGAAGCAGGCCGAAGCCCACGCCCCAGATGAGCATGTTCACCAGACCGCTCAGGGCGAAGATGAACCCGCCGCCCACATCGGACCATTGCGCGCTGCCGTGCTGTTGGTTGACGGTGGCGATGGCCTTGATGGTGTTCTCCAACTGGCCGGCGTCCGTGTGCGTGCGGGCCGCCCACTGCCAGGCGGTGTTCGAGTTCGACAAATCGAACTTCTTGACCACCGCACGCAACGCACCGTCATTGGGGTTGTTCAGATTGCCGATGCGGGTGCGGTTGGCCTGCACCCGCTCATCACCCGACCCGTCCTTGACGGTCTGCGCGCTTTCTCCAAGCAGCCTGTGGTACTCCTCGTACGCTTGACGCACCCCTTTGGCGCCGTCGATCATTTTCCACGGGTTGGTGAGCAGGCTGAAATTAGTGACGATGGACATGATCGCGCTCAACGGTTTGCCCGCTTGGATCGTGGCCATGAGCTCCTGTTGTTCGGACGTGGAGAACCCCGCGCCCGACAGCATGGACCGGACCGCATCCAATTCCGTGTCCTTCAACTGGTGTTGCAGTTCTTCGCCCTTGGTGCTGTCCTCAACCGCCCACACACGCCAATCCTTGTTGGTGCTGCCATCCAATGTGCCTTCGCCGCTGACCGCCACCCGGCAATAGTTCGACAGTTTGTTCTTTTCACCCAGGCCACGGTTGGGGCCTGTGACGGCGTCGACCCATTGCCAGCCGCCACGGGACACGTACCCGTTGTCACCCTCACCGTCCCTCCAGGTGCACACGTCCCACATGGTGACCATCCGGTCGAGCATTTTCGCCGACGCGGCGGGTTTGATGTCACTGTCCGACCCGGTGGGCCCCTCCCCGTCGATGATCAACAGGTCCGGGTTGAACGCCATCGCATACCCGCTGGCCTTCACCGGCGAGTTGGACCCGTTGAGGGACCGGAGGCGTTGTTCCATGTTGTCGCCTTGGCCGGGTGGGGTGGCCATGGCGGCCGCGTTCGTCCGGTCCGCCTGGTCCAACGGGTTGGCGCCCGCCCGGTACTCCAGCACACGGCAGAACACCTCCGTGCCGTTCTCCCCGGCGCCGTATTGGGCACGCGCCCACATGCGCAACCCCGTTTCCTCCCACATCGTGTTCATGCTGCGCAGGATCACATCATCCTGGCCCATGGACGCCTCCGCGCCCAACCGCGCCAGGTAGCGCCGGCAGGAGAGTTTGTTGGTGGTGGAGGTGGACGCGAGGAACGCGCCGGTGGATTTCATGCTCGCATCCAACGCGCCGGTGAGCTGATTGCCGGTTTTGCCGACGAGCTGGTCGGCGAACTGGTATGTCCACCATGGTGTGCCGGTGGCGGGGATGTCGGGGTGTTGGCTGCATTGCGCGCCGATGCCGAGGACGAACGCGAACCCTACGATCAGGGCGGTGAACCGTTGCAATAGCACGCGGCCGCCTTGGCCTTTGAACACCATGAAGATGGTGGTGCAGATGGTGGCGGCGACGATCAGCGCGGGGATCATCATCGTGCCCGTCAACGTGTCGTATATGGTTTTGACGACCCTGTTGCTTACCGGTCCCATCGCGTCCGCGATGGTTTGTTCGCTGCCGTTGGACATGCCCAGGAGTTTCGCGCCCGCGGTCCACAACCCGTTGCCCAGGGATAAGAGCACCCCTTCGACGCTTACGGGGATGGAGCCGAACAGGCCGGTGATCTGGTCGATGACGTCATCGGTGCGGTTCTCCAGACTGCCCGCCACGTCGCCCCATCGCAGCAGGGGGAGGGTTTCCATGGCCAAAGTGGTGTAAGCGCTCATGGGGCGCGTCTATGCGCGCATAGACGGTGGGACGTGAGAGGACCGGACCATGGGAGGTGTGGATAGGGTATGGATAGGGAGCAACGCAACCGGGAGCGTGACCGGTTCCTGTCGCAATCATCACGGGACAAGTGGGGGTTGTGGATAGGTGCCGTGTTCTGGCTCATCATGCCTGTTGCGGTGGTGTGCGCCGTGTTCGGGTGGTGTTGACCCATGTGGCATCCTATCCGGTTGGCGCGCAGGCTTATGGGCGCGCACCGGTGGGCGCGCCATGTTCTGTGGGCCGTGGCCGGTTCCGGCGGCATGGGGACCATGGGGTATGTGGGCGGTGTGTGCATCCGTGTGCATGACCGGTTGTTGGCGGAAACGGACAGTCCGGAGTTTGCGGCCGACATCAGCCTCAACCCGTTGTCCGGGTGGCGATGGCCCACATGGCGTGTGCCAGGCATCCCCACCGTGTGGCTATGGGTGGCGGCAATCGTCGTGGTTGTGGTTGCGATGGCGGTGTTGGTGGCGTGTTGGCCCATGCGCAAACCGGACAACCCGTTCGACCGTGATCCACGCCGCCTGTTCTCGGACGCGGACCGGGAGTTCATCAAACAATGCACCGGCAACCAGTGCGAGCACCGCATGTGCGGTCTGATCCGTTGTCCGCGCATGGGTGAGCAGATGGACCATCATTACCCGTGGAGCCGTGGGGGCGCCACCAGCCGGCGCAACCTGGTGTGGTTGTGCACCAAGCACAACAGGCGCAAAAGCGACCGGGTGCCCAGCCGCCTGTCGACTTGGTTGTTGGTGCGGGCGCGTGAGTCGTATTGGCCACGCGGCGAACGGGCGGTGATGATCCCGGACGGTTTGGCGGATATGGCGCATGGCCCCGATGATGGGGTGGGTGTCGGCGCATAGGTGGGGTGCGTACACCACAACAGACATATGGAATCGTGAAAGGGTGATGGTCATGCCGGTCATGCGTAAACCGAAAGGGGCGCCCAATGGGGCGGGTGGACAGTTCGATGCGAACCCCATGAGGGATGTGGGCCGCCCACCCATGCCGCCCACCCCCTCCAGCCAACCCGCATCCGGCACGTATCCGGCGCCGCCGGCGTGGGAGACGGCCGGATGGGAGGCGAAGAACCGGATTGACCTGTTGGCGTCCCGGGGGGATGCGGCGGGAGCGGTGTCGTTGGCGCGCAGCATCGGCGCGTTCTGCCCCGGTGACAGGATCCCGTACGCGGAGGGGTATGTCGCCATTTTCGACGGGCGCACGTTGGAGTCGGCGTTCGTGCAGGGCCGGCGGGTGACGATGTGCGAACAGTTCATGCCGGAAACGGTCCGTGTGCCCGGTCGGGACGCATAGTACGGGTTGCCTCCACCCCGGCAGTGGGCTGGGTGTTGGGTACGGCACACAGTAAGGAACATGCCATGTCTGATCTGATTCTTCCCGAACCGGCCATTGCCACGTTCGTCCACCTGTTCAAACCCAGCATGAACGACAAGTACGAGCTCACGCTGCTGATCGACAAGAAGCCGGGGACGGAAACCGTGGATGGTGTGGACAGGACCGTGGAAACGTCCGCGGATTACCGTGCGATCCAGCAGGCCGTCATGGCCGCCATCAAGCAGGGCTGCACCGAGGAGTGCGGGTATGATCCGAAGACGAAGGCGAAGTTCGTGCCGTTCGCCGGCAAGGATCCGAACAATCCCGCGTTCGTCAAGACCCTGCAGCTGCCGTTGAAGGACGGTGACACGGACCGGTTCACCCGTGGTGAGCACAATGGCGAACTGCGCAAGGATGTGTACCCGGAGTTCGCCGGCCGGTATTTCATCCGGTTGACCACGTCGAAGGATCTGGCGCATGCGCAGGATCCGGAGACGGGTGCGGAACGCAGCCTGCTGGTGGATTTCAACACCGGACGCCCGTTGACGATGCAGCAGCTGTACGCGGGTTGCTGGGTGCGTGCCAACATCTGGTTCTCACCGTATGTGGTCAATGGCAACATGGGCATCAAGGCGGTGGTGAACGCCGTGGTGAAGACGGGGGACGGCACCCCGCTGTTCACGATGGAGGACCGTGACCCGCTCAAGGGTTTCAACATGCCCGCCCCGACGGCCGACACTGGTGGTGCGGACACCATGGGCGACGCGTTCGCCGCGATGGGCGTCGGCACGGTCTGAACCACCCCGCTATTCATGCAATAAGCCGGGTGCGCCCCGTTCCCTTCCCACATATGGGTTGGGCAACCACGGGCGTACCCGGTTTATTGCATATGCGCCTGTGGTTGCCGCCGCCCTCGTGCGTTCCGTGAATCGGAAGGCACGTGTGCGGCGCCGACTGCGGGCGTTTGCCGCCCGCCCCACTCCATGTACCGTGCATTGACGCCACTGCAGAAGCGAATCATCAGCACAATTCGGCATACTTGACGCCATACACCCGTATCCCATGCTTGCTATCATGCTGTTTTTGACTTTTTGTAGGTATAGCTATAGTCTGGTTCATCCATATATGCACGTTTTCACGTTATGAGGAGTTGTTGTATGGGGTACAAGACCATCCGGCAAACCGTTGCCATGGGCTCCGCGACCATTCCCCCAAAACAAGCCGCGCAACAGGAATACGATACACGGATCAACGGCTGGTCCACATACCGTTCAGGGCTTGTGCTGGACGGATACGAAATGTTCGCTATATTGTCCGCGCAACTCGGCCGCGATATGGATAAGGTACGCGACTTGGAAAATCAGGTGGAGGCGCTGTGGCGCAGCCTGCCGCCCATCGCGTGCCACGCATACCTCATGGACCTCATCGGCACCGAAGTGCAAAGCACCAACACCATCGAGGGCGTGCACACCACACGCAAGGAGATCAGCGAGGCGTTGCAGGCCGCCAGCACCAATGGCGGGCATACACGTTGGAGTGAATTCGCCAAGCTGTTCCTCGGCCTGTCCGACCCCGGGCCCGAACGGCTGGAACTGCCTTCCACCCTTGAGGGCATCCGCCGCATATACGATCAGGTCATGGACGGGGAACTGGAGGACAAGGACACCCCCGACGGGCAGCTGTTCCGCAAGGACACCATCGCGGTCTGGGATGAGAGCACCGGACGCAAACTGCATGATGGGGCCTGGCCCGAATCCACCATCCAAGTGCAGTTGACGCAATGGCTGGCCTTGATGCGTGACCGGGACATCCCGCCATTGCTCAGGGCCGCCATGTGCCATTATGCCTTCGAGCACATCCACCCGTTCTACGACGGCAACGGCAGGACGGGACGGTTCCTGTTCGCACTGCAACTGAGCAAGCACCTATCCGCACCGACGGCGCTCAGCGTCAGCACCATCATCGCCGACCACAAGACACAGTATTACAAGGCATTCGATGACGCCCAGCATCCGTTGAACTGCTCGGACGTGACCATGTTCTGCCAACGCATGGTCCGGTTCGTGTCCGAAGCGCAGGAGGCCATCATCGCGCAATTGACGGAGAAACAAGCCCTGTTGTCGGCAGCGGAAACCGCGTTGACGTCATACCGCCAACAAGAGGGGTTGTCCGGACTGCAAGCGGGCATCCTGTTCTTCCTGATCCAGGAGGAGCTGTTCGACGGGATGCGCGTGCCCGTGACCCGCAGGCTCCTTCGGGAGGCGTTGGACATAGGCGAACGCAAGACCGTGAACGCGCTCGACGCGCTGACGGATGCCGGATTGCTGCAAACGCATGGCTCCAAACCCATCCGCTACTCGCTGTCGGACATGGGGCGCGCACTGTTCCTGAACACCTGACCGGAAACCGGGCGGGGGTTGATCCCGCACGGTTCACGCGTCCATGGTTTGGAACCGTAACGCGCCCTCGCACTCCAGCACGCGCTGGCGCCACCCGGCGACACGGTCGGGTGCGGTCATCGCGAACCGGGCCAACAGCCACCGGTAGACCGCCAACGCCAACTGCAACGAACGGGCGTTGGCCTCCACCACACCCCACGCATCCAACCGGGCGACACGGGCCGTGAACCCGTGGCGCGCCCCCGTCTCGTACTCCACGACGGCACACCACACGTCCCACACCACCGGGTCGATCGGTTCACCCTGCACCATTGCCAACCTCCCTCAACAACGTTCACTCCAACGGCACGCGGGTGCTCAACCCCGCCTGTTTCAACGCGCCGGCCAACACCAACGCCGTGTCATGCCGGTCATGGCCAACACGCACACCGCGTTTGATCCGTTCCACCAACGCATCCACCTCCAGTTGGCTGAACCGCTCCTCCGCGGCGTGATGGATCAACCCATACGACCAATCCCGAATCGCGTCATGCGTGGCGCCCTTGGATTGCGCCGGCACATTCAACCGCATCGTCTCCCCACGGTTGCCACCCTCCGGGCGCGGCTGCGTTTGGGGCGAACGGTAGAAGCCACCCAACGGATCCACACCACCACGACGCCCCGCCGGGGCCGGGGTGTTCGCGGGACCGGCGATGACGCCATCAGAGTCCACCATCACATCGGTTTCCGCGTCCGCTTCGGGATGCTCCACATACCCGTGCTCATCCAACCAGGCGACCATCTCCGCGCTCATCTCCACAACCTCATGCGCGTCCGCCACCAGGTATGAACCCTTGCGGATGGTGCTGCCGGGGGCGATGACATACCCCTTGCGGGCCGTGCGCACATCAATGGGCAACCCATCGGGGAACCGGTCCGTCTTCGGGTGCGCCGTGTTGCGCAACACCACACCCTTGGGCAGACGGTAATACGCATGCGCGCCCATGCCGGGGGTGCGGGCCACGAACGTGGCGGGGAACGCCATCGACCCGTACGCGCCGACCTCATCGCTCAACACAGCCCACCCGGTTTGCGCGCCCGGATCGTCCGGCACGTCGAAATCCAACACCGCATACCCGTCCGCAGGGACCGCCGCCCACGCATTGACACCCTGCGGCACCCTACTGGTGTCCACACCCGGGTCCAACGCGAGCTTCTGCCAGTTGCGCGCGACCTTGTCGGCGCCCGCCGGCGTGTAATCACATGCGAAGCCATACTCGTCCGGGTTGCGCTTGTCCGGTTGGTGGCGCAACGCTTCCGGGGGGACCGCGTGCCCGTCCTGTTCGATCTTGTCGCGCACATACGCGGCGTACGGTTGGAACCTGGCGCGCGCCTCCTCATCGTCCATGTTGACCATGAGCACGCTCTTGTTGCGCCGCCTCGCCGTCTTCAACCCCAGTTTCTGGCAGATGTCATGCGTCGCGTGGCTGGAGGGGCGGAACGGGTTGCTGGTGTTGTCCGCGAAGCCACGTTCCACCAGTTCCGCCACGATCCATTCCTCCGCCTCCGAGAGGTTCTCAGGCCGGCCGATCTGCACGGTCAACGCCTTGCCGTCCGGGTGCTGCTGCCAATACCGGCAGGACGCCATGATGAACCCCCAGGCGCCCACGGTTGCCACGAACGTGCGCAGGTACACCATTTCGGGACTGTCGGCGCTGCGGTTGTCCTTCATGCGGATGAACGCGAAGCGGCGTTTCATGCTCGCGTCCATGTTCGTCACGAAATCCAGGTTCGTGGCGATGCACAACACGGCACGCGGGTTGAAGCTGATCACGTCGGACCCCAGCACACGTCCCGAGATCGTGTCGCCGGTGGACAGGCGTTTCAACCGGTCCGTCTGGTGGGTGTCCAATCCGCTGGCGTCCTCGTCGAACGCCCACAGTTTGCCCACGAGTTTGACCGGTTCCTGTTCGACCGATGTGCCTGACAGGCGGCCGCCGCCGACGAGTTTTTCCGTGTCGATGGTGGCGGACAGGCGTTGGGTCTGCCGGTTGTGTTTCGTGAACGCGCTGAAGAACAGGCCTTTGCCGTTGCCGCCGTCACCGGCCAGGACGAACGTCAGATGTTTGTAGGGTTGCAGGAACGGGCTGGCGGGCAGGAGCATCATGTTGTGCCGGCTGTTCGCGTCCGCGGTCAGATCGGCGATGATGCGGTCTCCCACGTCGGCGAGATGGTCGTCCCATGCGTGTTCGAGGTTGAGTTCGAAGGGCATTTGCATCAACGGGTCGTTGGCGTCAAGGATCTCATGCAGGTGCTGGTGGCCTTTGCCGTCGTCCTCACGCCAGTAGGCGCGGTCGTCGAAGCGGATGCCGTGCACGACGCGCCATGGGTGCCCGTCGCGGGTTTGCAGCCGGCGGCATTCCTGGATGAACAGGTTCTCCCACTCGTTGTTGCGTTCCGCCCGTGGCACCCGGTACTCGTCCGCGATGGCGGAGATCGCGTGCCATGTGTGCAACCGGCGCACCTGTCCGTTCTCGTCCGTTTCGGTGTCGATGTCACGGCGGAACAGGACGGTGCCGGTGTCGTCCGGTTGCAGTTCCAAGGCGAGGTTGCGGTTGCGCAGATCCCACAGGGCGCGCGCGTAGCCGATGGCGAAGTAGGGTTTGCCGTCGTTGCGGGTGGGTACGCGCACCGGGTCGTTGTGGTCGTCGATGAAGGTCCATTCGCCGGCATCGTAGTCGACGATGCTCATTTCGTTGTAGATCTTCTGCACGTTGCGTGGCATGCCGGGGCGTACGCGGAACCTCCAGCGTTGCATGTCCTGTTCCTCTTGGTAGGTGCACATGTGCCTCATCCTCCCCGCATCCTACGGTGTCGCGTCTTGCGGTACCCCCTATGCGTCACAAGGACCACCACCCCGGCCACCCAACCGCCCCAAAGCGGGGGAGGATGGTTTATTCCCATGGCCACGCCGAAAACAATACGATGCGCAATATGTTTCTTTTTGTTTTCCGGTGTGGTCGGCGACGCAGTGACATCCCGGGTTTCTTCACCGACATGCAGGTGTCTTCACCGACCGCACTGGCGATGTCGGTGAAGATACCTGACTTTCTTCACCGACTTTCGAATGTCACTGAAGGCTCCTAAGCCTACTGCCATATGGGGTTGTGTAAGTTTCTTCGGTGACGCACCGACTTTTAAGGTCGTTGTATAGGGGAGCCGATTCTAGGGGTTCCTTTATGAACCCACTGCGTCGGTGAAGAAAGTTGGTTTCAAAGCCTCTAACCCCAATCGGCAGTAAGGTTGAGGTGTCTTCACCGACATCACTGCGTCGGTGAAGAGTCCCCTGTGGCCGGTGCAGGCGCGAACACGGCCGGCGGACCGGGCGCGGGGAGGGGGCCGGGTAATTTCCGTGGTGTGGAGGTGTTTTTTCAGTGGGTATTGTTTTCGGTTGGGTGTGGTCGCATAGGGGTGTGGCATGCCATTCAAACCGAAGTTCGAGCACGCGGCCACACCCCCGGTACCCAGTGGCCCCACACCGGCCGCACCCGTCATGCCAAAAGGTGAGGTGCGCCCGGCGGGCAATGCGGGCGAGGGGCATACCGCACCCGAGGCCGCATCCATGGGGGCACGGGGCGGCGATGGCCATGCCGCCGGGCCGGTTGCATCGTCCGGACCGGATGGGGATGATTGGGAGAGCCTGTGGACCGATCTGGAAACGGCCACGGCCCCGGCGGGGCAACCCGAACCGAGTGAGGCGCCGGTGCCGGCACAGCCGGTGGACCGGGACGGGCCCGTGCAGGCCCCTGACACGGGCGACAGCGTGGCCACGGTGGATGATGAGGATTGGGATGCGTTGTGGGACACCCCAGAGCAAGACGAACAGGATTCCGGCACGCCCCCACAGGACATGCAGGCCACCGGGGAACAAACCGGCAGCACCGGGCCGCAGACACACCCCGCACCAGTCACAGCGGGCGGACAGGACGCCGATCAGTGGGATTGGGGTGCGGACGGTGAACCCGTGGACGATACGGGTGCCATACGGGGGGACGGGTTGGCGGACGATGACATCGCCGGTCCCGACGACACCCCATGGGACGAGCCTCCAACAGTTGGCACGGACGGCGTGGCCGCCGCACCAGCCTCCGCCATGCCAGGGCACCCGCGTGGGCCGGCCTCGGACGGGGACGAACCGTTGCCGGCGGATGATGATGATTGGATCGCCCAGATCGGTTCGCGTGGCGTCAGCCTGGACCTTGACTGGGACGATGACGAGGATAATGGGCAATCCACGGCCCCCATAGGAGATACGGTGGCTGCCGGCGCCGGTGCCGATGCGATGGATGTGGCCGCTTGCGCGGACGATGATGATGGGAGTGGCCGCGCCCGGTCATACCGGCCGTTGATCATCGCCGCAGCCGTGTTCGTGGCGATCCTCATGGTGGCGGCCCTGGTGTTCGCGCTGCACGCGCACCAAACCGCGGGGGATGGGCGGCGCCGTGAGGCCCAGTGCGCGCAATACGCGCAGCAGTTGGCGCAATGGGATGCGAGCGTGGCGCGGGCGAAACGGTTGCGGTTGAACGCGGGCAGCAGTCCCGAACGCACCTGTCCGGCGGATGCGGAGGCGCACACCAGCCGATTGCGGGCCCGCACCAACAGTCTGGACAAGCGCATCAGTGAGCAGATCGCAACCCAATGGGAGGCGATGCGCACGCAAGCCGCGCAGGCCGTCAAGGATTGGCCGTTGGCCGGCAAGGATACGTTGTCGGCACTCAAAGCGTATGAGGGGTTGCCGGTGGGCACGTTGGACGCGTTGCAGTCCCGTCAGGACACGTTGCGTGGGTTGCGTGCCAAGGCGCAACAGGAGGACGCCGCCAACCGCGCCAAACAGGAGGCGGAGAGGAAAAAACAGGAGGAGGAGCGCAAGAAAAAGGAGGCGGAGGCGAAACGGAAAGCCGAGGAGGAGCGGCGCCGGCAGGAGGAGGCCCGTCAGGCCGAGGCGCAAACGCAGGGGACGGGCCCGCAGTATACGGCGCCCGCCACACCCCAGTACACGCCGCAGTACACACCCCAGTACACGCCCGCACAACCAACCCAACCAACCCAACCAACCCAACCCGTGCAACCGGCGCAACCGGCGCAACCGTCCACACCGGACGGCAACGCGAGCGCCGAAATGTGAACACAAAAGGGTCGGCCGCCAACAGGTGGCGGCCGACCCTCAAGATCCATGGCGGGGGGTTATTGGCGGATGGGCACCAGCACCTGGCGCCACTGCAAACGCGCCCCATCGTCTTCGTCGTTGTCGTTGTCGCCTTGGGTGAACAGGACGGGTTTGAGCGCGTCCCGCACCCGCAGGTCGACCGTCCCGTGGGGCCATGAGGCGGTGATGTCGGCGAGGAATTGCGCGTTGAGGCGCAGCATCCCGTCCATTGCGCCGTCCACGCTGGTGCCGTCCAATGTGACCTGTCCTACGCTGTCCGCGCTGGCGGCTTGGGTGCATACGACCTCGCCGTTGGTGACCGTCATGTCCACGGGCAGGGTGTCGCGGTTGTCCATGTCCAGGGCGCGCAGGTATTTGACCGCGGCCAGCAGTTCGTCGCGTCCGGCGTGCACCACCAGCGGGTATTCGTCCTCCGTGTTGGGGATGATGCGGGCGATGTCGGGGTATTGGCCGTCCAAGACGACCGTCATGTCCTCGTCCACGCTGTTGGAGGCCATGACGAGATGGGAGCCGATGTGCAGGCTGGTGGCGTCACGGCCGACGCGTTTGAGCCATTCGGCCGGCACAACCACGCTGCCGGTGAAGCCGGGGGCGTCCACTTGGGCGCGGGCCGCCCGGTACCGGTCCGTCGCCTCGAAGACCACATGGTCGCCGTCGCCGTGGATGTGCACGCCGGTGAGCAGGGGGCGTGACTGGTTGCGGGACGCGCAGTGGGTGACGGCGTTGATCAGGCGTGGCAGCGTCCCGTCGGGCAACGCCAGTTCCATGCCTTGCATGTCTGGCCATTCGTTTTCGGCCGCGCCGGGCATCAGGCGCATGCGGGCGCGGGTGCGTCCGTTGACGGTGTGCAGCCATTCGCCGCGCGCATCCGTGCGGGTTTCGATCACGGTTTCGCCCGGGCCGTTCTGTCCGGCGAGCGCGGTGAACCAGAAGCCGGAGACGATGACGGTGCCGGGTTCGAGCACGTCCGCGTCCAGGCGGGTGCGGGCCCATTGGCTGCGGCTGTTCGCGGTCAGGGTCACCGTGTCGTGTTCGGCGGTCAGGGTGATGTGGGTGTGGTCGGGGTCGAGTTTGTCCAGGACCCGGGAGACGTGTTGTGCGGCGCGTGCCAGTTCCGCGCCCTCCACGAGGACTTTCATACAATGTTCCTTTCAGGGGTTGGTTGGTTGTTGGCCGGTGATGCGTCAGCGGCATAGCAGGGGGGTATGTGGTATGAGCTTGAGGCGTTGCCGGGGGTGCCGGCGGAGGATGCGGCCGCGTATGTGAACCGTGCGCGCAAGGCGGCGGCCGCGTTGGGTTTGGCGGACCGGCCGGGATGGGACTCGTGGTGGCGCCTGTTGGTGCACCGTGATGATGGGATGGTGTTGTTGGCCGACCGGACACGCCGGTGGGTGTGTCTGCCCGATGGGGTGGACGGGCAGGTGGTGCGGTTGGTGGCGGACGCGTGCCATGCGCGCGCCTGCCCCCTGGATGGCGCCCCGGAGGTGTTGGAGCGGCGGTTGGTGTGGGCGCATGCGGTGTTTCCCGCGTCCGCGACGTTGGCGCGTACGGCCCGGGATACAGGCGTCGATGCGCATGAGTCGCGGTTCGATCCGGCGGATGGGGGTGTGGTCGCGGTCAATGTGCGCCGGCAAGGGGTGTGGGAGACCCGGCGGGCGAAGAACTGGTTGGCGGATGAGTTCAACATGGCGCCCGATCAGAACCGGTTGCAGGAGACGGGTGTGGGCGCGTGCCGTGTGGTGGCGGGCATGCCGCGTGGCGCGGACGCGGTCCGTGAGGCGCGCCGGGCCGGCACCGCGTTGGGGTTGGGCGTCACCCCGGGTGTGGCGGCGCACCGCTCCCGTCCCGGGTTCGCGCTCCTCCTGACCAGTGTCATCATGTGCCTGTTGGCGGCCCTGGCGTGCGTGCTGTGGGGCGCATGGTGGCCGTTGGCGGTGAGCATGCCCCTGGTGGTGGCGGCGGTGGCGCGCATGGTGCGCATGCCGTCGGACGCGCCCGTGTGGCAACGGCCCCGGCATTGGTGGTGGCCGCATGCGCGCACGCGGCGCATGGAGACCAGTGATTTCAAATCCCGCTCCGCCGGCGACGACGGTGGCCGCCGGCGCGGGCGGCGGGCGAAGGCGTATGCGTATGAACGCTCCACGTTCCCGGTGCCGCCGGGCACGTTGATGGCGTTGGCGGCGCCCTTGGCGCGTGAACGTGGCGTCCAATCGGCCCTGTCGCATTGCCCGCCCGAACTGCAGGACGCGGACGGGCCCTTGTTGGGGGTGGCGGTTGACGGGCAGCCGGTGCGCATGCCGGCGGCGGTCATGTGGGATGGGATCGCGTTGTTGGGCAAACCCGGCGGCGGCAAATCGAACAGCATGCACGGTGTGCAGCAATGGGCGTGCGCGCACAGCAACCCGGATGATTCGGTCGTGGTGTTCGAGGCGAAGGGCGTGGACAGTTTCCCCATATTGCGCCGGTTGAACCCGCGCATGCGGTTCATGGACCTGGCGGATGCGCGCACGCCGATGATCAGTCTGCTCGGGGAGGGGGACGCGTGGGTGCGGGCCCAACGGTTCGCGAACCTGATGCATGGCGCGTTGGGCGACCAGCAGATCGGCCCCAAAAGCCGCTTGCAGTTGACCGACAGCGTGGCGTTGACGTTGCGTGCCATGGATTCGCCGCGATTCGCGCAAGTGTGCGCCAGCCAAGGCGTCGCCGTGCCCGCCACATGGGTGGATGGCGCGTTCACGTTGCTGTTCGGCCATGGGGCTCGCGCAGGCCGTGCCCTGGCGCGCGCCATGGCGTGCGCGTTGGACGATGATGAGGCCAGGGAGACGGTCGAACGCCTCCATGGCGGCGTCAACGAACGCTCGGGACGGCCGGCCGTGTCGGACGGCCAGTTGTTCCAATTGCTCAACGCACCCATGAACAAAATGGGCCTGTTGGCCGGCGCTCCCCAACTCACCGACCCAAGCCGGCGTACGGTCACCTGGGAACGGTTGTTGGCGCATGGGGTGCAATTGGCCATCAACACCGGCGACCCCGCCCGCCCCGGCGTTGCCGCCATGGGCGAGGACGCGCGCCGCTTGGTCAACGCGCTCCTGTTCCAGGGGTTGCGGTTGCAGATAGGCGAGTCGTGCATGGGTTGGCAGGAGCGGGGGCGGCGTGTGCGCGTGTTCGTCGACGAGCTCACGGAGATCACCGGCGCCGACGGACGCGATGAGGGTGGCAATGTCGCCGCGGTCGAATGGCTGCGGTCGCGTGGACGCGCGTATGGGGCGGAATTGTGCGCGGGCACCCAGTACCCCGAACAGATAGGCGAACGGTTGATGAGTTGCCTGCTTGGTTTGCGCACCATCGGCTGTTACGCGCAACTGGCCCCGTCGAGCGCGCAGATCATGGCGGCCGCGTTGAATGTGGACCCCAGTCAGATCCGCGCGTTGGGGGAGCATGTGATGTGCGTGCGCACCACCGGCCGGGACAACACCGCATTGCCCGCCCTTACCGTGGCCGTCCCATGGTTCGACGGGGGCCACGGCGTGTGACGCATCCGCCGTCCGTATGGGAATGATGACGTCACAGCAACGGGACCGGTTGGACGCGAAGGTGCGGGCCATGCACTGGGATGCGGACGCGTGCGCATGGGGCAGCCAGCAGCGCATGCAGGTGGCCGCACTGGTGGAGGCGACGTCCTTGGTGGAGGGGGAGATCAGGCGTTTGTTCCCCGACCCCGGTCAGGCGGAACGCATGATCGAGTACATCAAACCCCGGATCACGGAGAAGATCGTCGGCCGTGAAATCGTATCCCACTCGGCGAACTGGAACACACGCAACCTGTGGGATCCCACGTTGAACACGAGCGTGTGCGGATGGGTGCGCCGCCTGACGGTGGCGATGGCGAAGGCGAACCCACGGCGCATCCTGCACGGGCACACCCTGCCGGCCAGCACATGGGAAAGCGAGGACGGGTACAATCCCGTCTTCGACGACGCGAACAGCGAGAACGTGCTCATAGGCCACCCCTTGTGCGGCATCTTCGACGAACACCCCGGGTTGCGTGTGCCCCGCCCCGTGGGCGGCCCCGGGCCCAAATGGTGGCGCCGGTTGCAGCACAAGGGGGATGCGGGCGTGGTGCGTGACAGCATGCGCGCGGCCGGCATGTGGGACACGTCATTGGACGTGTTGGACCCGTTGCCCGCCTGCGCACTGGTATGCGCGCCCCTGCCCAGCGTACGCGCCAGTTTGCTGCCCAGGCTGTGCGAACCGGGAAGCGTGTGGGAACAATTGGCGATCGAGTATTGGCCCACGCAAACCACCGGGCGGCCGGGGGCGCAACGGTTGCGCCAATTGCGCCAACTGGTGGAACACACCGCGCAAACCGACCATGTGTTCGAGTGGGACGTGTGGGTGCGCCTGGGCACCATGACGGCCCGCCTGCTGGCGGACTAACCATGGTACGGGTCAGGGGGTTCGGGTTTCCACCCCGAACCGGTGGCGATCGCCGCCAGCCACGCCAACAGGCGCGCCCCATGGGTGCGGTCGTCCAACAACCAACCCACCGTGGTGCGTGCCGGACTGTGTTTCAACACACACCCCGTCCAACGTGCCGCGGTCTGGATATGCCGGCAGGCCAGGGCACGGCCCGCGCCGAACACCGCCTGGTCCACCAGCCACACATGCAACGCGCACACGGCCGGATCATGGGCCGCCCGGTCCACCAATACAGGGATGCATTGGTCCCCATGGCCCGTGTCGGCCAAGTGTTTGAGCTCAATGAGCAGTTGGGCACGCCGTTGGGACGCCAACCGGGACGCGGCGGCCGCTACGCGAGGATCCGGCGTAACCATGACACCCCCTTGCCGTCCGTGTCCGCACTCGCATCCACGCCCACGAACCGGGCTTGGCGCGCCAACCATGCGGGGCATTGCGTGCCTTGCGGTTGGCCGGGTTGCTGCCCGGTCAACGATTGCGCCGTCCATTGGTCGGTGCCCGCGAACCGGCTCAACCCGTCCAGCATGCGTTTCCAATCCTTGTCCGGGCGGGGGTTGGCCAGGGTGCCGGGCGCCTGCGCGCACGTGATCGTCAACTCCGGCATGCCCACCGCATCCAATGTCTTCAACCCGTCGCCCAACTGGCTGCCCGTCTGCCCTATGCGGAACAGGATGCGCCCGGCGCCCGCCTGCATGAACGGGCGGATGACCCCACCGGCGAACGTGTGCGAGGACCGCCATTGCGCCGGGTCCATCCGGTCGGCGTCCACGACGATCAGGTCGATGTGCGGGTCACGGCTCAACGCGATCAACGCACGCCCGTACAACCCTATGAGCCCGGGGGCGCGCGGGTCAAGGGGACCAGGCAGCAGCGCATACGGTTGGCCCAGTTCACGGGGCATGACCATCGCGTGTTTCAGATCGTCCCATTGGGCGTTCTCCAGCATCCTGTCCGCGTCCAACCGGTGCCAGGCGCGTTGCGATTGCTGGCCCGGGTTGCCGTCCACCAGAACGGTGTGCAGGCGTTGGCGGCCGGCCAATGCGGCGAGTTGGCGCGCGTTGCCGCTTTTGCCCAGGCCGCCGGATCCGCCGGTGACGAATGCTATGGGACGTTCACTCATGACCTATGGCTATGCGCCCGCACATCCCCGTGTTTTACGCGCATAGCACCCTTGCGACAACAGAACCGAAACGGAAAGGAACCCGCAATGTCGTTCTTCAACCCCTCCTGGGACCATGACACCCCCACCCCGGACGCGGCGGCCGAACCGGCCACACCCGCCATGCCCGAACCGGACACCGTGGCAGACCCCGCGGACGCGGGCGCGCCGGAACCGGTGGAGGAGGATACGGGCGCCGACGCCAAGCCCACGCACACGCGATCGCGCGCCAAACGCTCCTCCGGCATCACGCGCCGGGACATCACCCGCATCCTCGAGTGCGACCGGACGTTGACGGGCAACCCGCAGTTGGGCGCGCTCATGGAACAGCTCGCCGGAGAGGACCGTGCCCAACAGATCGAACAGTTGCTGGACGGCAAATGGCGCGATGCGGCCAAGGCGTTGCAGGCGGCGCATGACGACGCCAACGAGATCACCCGCACCATCACCCTCATCCAACTCATCGACCGTCAACCGGCGCAGATCCGCGCCATGGCCCGCATCTGTGAGGCGCTCACAGGGGACGGGGAGGCGAAGTGGACGGGCAAGGAAATGGACGTGGCCGCCACGATCGCGCAACACGCGCCCCAACTCGACATGGGTGTGCTCAAGGAGCTGCTATGACGGTCCAACCCACCCTGTTCGGCAAGGACCGGTTGGCGCGCATGCTGCATGTGCCGCCCATGTTCATCGACCGGCTCATCGACCACGGGCTATTGCCCGAACCCGACGGCCCGGACCATACGTGGCCCGAACCCAAGGTGCGGGCCATGTTGGCGGCGCGCCCGTGGCTGCGTATCCTCACGGTCCCGTTGAGCCGTGTCGAACTGCACCGGCTCAACCCGAGCCTGCGCATGCCCTCGGACGCGGCCGTCATTTCAGGCCGGCCGTATGCGCCCTTGTGGCATGCGATGGATGATGCGTGGGGGAGGGACGCATCACGCATGGTATGACGCCATTGATCAGTTTCCACGCGGGGCATGCGGTACCGGAGCAACCGGTGCGTGTGCCCCGCGCGTTCTCCCACACGGCCATCGCCACATGGGCGCAATGCCCCGCACGATGGTTGGCGGGCAAACTCATTCCCCAACCGGTGCGTGCGGACGACCCGTTGGTGTGCGGCCGTTTGGCGCACACCGCGTTGGAACTCGCCATAGGCCACGATCCAAATGATGTGGAGCCCGAATGGGCGTTGCTGTGCTCGCACGCGATCGACCATGAACGCCGGATGGTCCGGGACAAAGGGTGGGGTGACGATCCGGCGCCACGCATCGTGCTGCCCAACGGCGCCATGGCGGACGATGCGTATTGGGCCATGTGCGCGGCGCGGCGCTTGCATGGCTTTAGGTTGACGGACGCGTTGGACGGGCCGTTGCAACCCGCGGGTGTGGAGGAGGCGTTGCACGGCGAGTGGGACGGGATCCGGTTCACCGGGCGTGGCGATTACCGGGACGCCACCGGCGTGGTGGTCGATTGGAAGACGGGACGCGTGCCCCAATACGCGGACGGGGCGCGCACGCACGCGAACCAGTTGCGCCTGTACGCGCACCTGTACGAACAGATGGGCGTGCATATCACGGGCGCACGCGATGTGTATGTGGAGCACCGCACGCATGTGGCGGCCAAGCTGGACGCGCGGTTGATGAACGCCGCACGCCACACGTATGTGGACGGGGCGCGCGACATGATGCGTGTGTTGGAGCCACGGGTGCAGCAGGTGCCGTTGCGGCCGGGCCCGTTGTGCGCGTGGTGCCCGTTGGCGAACGTGTGCCCCATGGCGGGCCCGTTCACCGGCAAAGCGGCACGCGCAGCGCACGAGCAACCCATCCGGGCGGACGATCCACGCTTCCCGGTGGTGCGGACGCATACCGGTGGGCAGCAACAACCGGTGACCGTCGGCAAGGAGGGCATGATGGATGAGGCGATGTTGATGGATCTGATGGGCGGCACGCATCCCAATGCACCGACCGCACCCGAACCCGCACCAAAGCCCACACCTGAACCCAAGGCCGAGGAGGCGGACCCTGTGGTGGGTGTGGATCCGTGGGCGGGCATGGACGGGGCGCGGGACGCGTTGGCCCAATGGGGCATCACCCCACCCGAACCCGAAGCCGAACCAGCCACCACACCCGAACCCAAAACGGAAACGGGAACGGCGCCGGAGGCGGCAACACCAGCGGAACCCACACCCAACCCCGCCACGCCGGCCACACCGGCAGGGGACATGCGGTTCGTGGAACAACGCCCCTACGACCCCACATGGGGCGCGCACGGCATCAACATGGCCGGATACGGATGGTTGCGGTTGCAGGACATGAGCCAAGCGCTCATCGGCGTTCCCGATGCCACCACCGCAAGCCTCATCCGCCTCATCCAAGGCGCATGGGCCGCGGCCCGCACCGCATACGGGCCCGGCGCCGCACCCGACATCCCCGGACTGGCTGACGGCGCACCACAACCCGAACCCCTGTTCGCATGGTTGGACACCGCCGCCGCCCGCGACACGGTCCGTGCCCTGCTCGCATGGTTCACCCAACCCACCGATGACGGCATGCCGGTGGACGGGCGCATCGGGCAAGCCGCCCGGCACGCCGCACACACCCTTGCCATGGCCACGGCCGTGGCCAGCATGCGCCCCGGCGCATGACCCTTACATACAATAAAAACACCCTGATAGAAAGGACAGCACGCATGGCACGAACCAACGAACACGGAGGCGTCGACTACGGCATCGTCCGCACCGCGGACGAGGTATGGCTCGCCGACGACGACGGTGACGGCCGCAACCCCGAATGGGTGGCGGACGAAGAGGACGCGACCGTATGGCCCACCCGAGAGCAGGCCGAAACGTTCGCCCTGCTCGCCGGCGTCGCACAGGAAACCGACACCGGCATCGAACTCGACGACCACGTTGACATCCGCGAGGTCCACTGGATCAACGAGGAGGACATCGAACCGGACGACCTCGACCGCGAACTCGACGAAGAGGAACACGACAACTAACCCCAACAAACCAACAACGTAAGGGGGTGGTCCAAGTGAACCACCCCCTTACATTGTTGCGTCGGGCGTCAAACAGGGTCAGATCTCATAGACCGCGTGGATGAACGAACGCATCTCCGTCAACCGCGCCGGCAACCGATCCTCCATGACCCCCGTCACCTTGTTGCGCACCCGGCGCGTCCGCCGCGTATGCGCCACCCGCGCATCCCCGGGCTCCATCTGCAGGAAAATCCGCGCCGCCTCCGGGGACAACACCTTGTGATACGCCGCCATACGCGCCATGTTGCCCTGGCCGCCACGCGCCCCGGACGCCCCATCGATCAGATCGACACCCGCGCCCTTGCCATGCATGCGGATCAGATCCTTCGCGAACTGCAAATCACCATGCGGATTGGGGACACTGCCGTTGCCGTAGCACATCTCCCAGAACGCCTGCGCCTGCAGATCCGGCGCATCATCCAACTCACGGAACGCCCGCGCAATCTGCCGCGTCTGCTCCCGCGACGGCACACCATTGGTCGGTTGGAACATCATCCGCAGATACGAACGGGCCGCCATGCCCTTCGCCGCGGGCTTGTTCACCATCCCCGGCACCTTCACCCGCCGCCCCTGCTCATCCAACTCGTACCGGCGCGTGCCGGGCACCATCTTGTTCACCAACCCCATTTCACGGACCGCATCACCCTTATGGTGCATGATCTTGCCGGTGGCCTTGTCGACCACATCCTTGTCATACCGTTCGATCTTCGTGTAATTGATGAACTTCCACGCCGCCCGCGCATCCCCGGGGCCGGGGTACCCGTTGCGGATCACATTCGCCGCCGCGGCCGCATCCTCATAATGCAGATCGATCAACACCTGCGCCGCCCGGTCCGCATCCTTGCGGCGGCGCAGACTGTTCGCGATGCTCGTCGCCGGCACATACCGGCGCCACGGGCTCGCATCAATGGTACGGCGCCGCTCATACGGGGTCGCGGCCCGCCACGCCGCCTTGACCATACGACGCCGGTCCGCGGCCGGCACACCCTCCAAACGGCCCCGCAGCACGTCGCGCACCGCGCCACGCACCCGCTTGTCGCCACGCATCACCGTCTTATCCAACATGGGCCCGTCATTGATCTCACGGAACACCACGTCGCCATGCTCGTCCTCCAACACGAACCCGGACGGTTCGATACGCACCGTGGCCGCCTGCGCAAGCAACCGGAGCGTCTCCTGTTCCGTCTTGCACACGCGCGGCTCACGCACCGCGTTCTCACGCATCGTCGCCGTCAGTTCACTGATGGTCATGCTCACCGGATCCAGATCAGGCAAACCGGTCAACCCCATGTCGGGCTTGTTGTCGTACTGGCCTCCCGCGCTGTTCGGCGCTCCCTTGGGTTTGCGGTACTGGTTGCTCATCATTCGCTCCTTCACACTGCCACGAATCAACCCCTATTGCCATATGGGGCTCACAGCCAGCTATGCCGCCACCCGGCAGCGCCGCCAACAGGGCAGGGGAGGAGGAGATACCGGAAAACCGAAACAATACACACAACTATTCACCCATCAGGGTGCGGGAATTACCATCAGCACCCACGCACACCACAAGCGCGCCCCAAGGGCATGCTTCAGTGACCATACAGGTGTCTTCACCGACGCAGTGATGTCGGTGAAGAGTGATCAAACCTACTGCCGATTGGGGTTAGAGGCTCCAAAACCATGTTTCTTCACCGACGCAGCGACCTTATAAAGGAACCCTTGGAATCGGCTCCCCTATAGAAAGACCTTAAAAGTCGGTGCGTCACCGAAGAAACTTCATAAAACCCTTACGGCAGTAAGGCTGGGAGCCTTCACCGACTTTCGAATGTCGGTGAAGAAACTTATGTTTCTTCGGTGACTTATGTCAGATTTCACCGAAGAAACTTGGATGTCGGTGAAGAAACCCGGGATGTCACTGCGTCCACAACCCAGCCGGAAACAAAAAGATAATGAATTAAAAGCATATTGTTTCGGCAGCTTCGAAGAAAAACAGTTGCATCCAAGATGTAATTGACCATACGACTCTGATGCAGGGGAGACGCATGCACATGGTACGACCAGACCGCATTCTTCGACCCGCAGACCATGACCAGCATCACAGTGAACCACGATGCAGTATCGGGACAAGGAGACAGCCAATGAGCAAGCAATTCACGAGATCGATGACCCCGCACACCACCGGTCACGACAATCCAATGGGACACATGTGCGTGCGGAGCCGTATCGGCGAAGCCGGCGGCACCCGCAGGAAGGCATGATGATCCATCATATACTGTTCCCCATAATGAGAAATTGCCGATACACGATATGATGGCTTACCGAATAGACGTGTCCGCCGAAACGGAGAACATCATTATGGCAAGCATTGAGGAACGAGTCGAGGAAGAATACAAAGCGCAGCTCGATCAACTGGGCGTACCCCGATGGAACAAAACCGATGCGCCAAACCTTGAGATACGCAAAGCACTTGATGAGTACCCCTCGAAAACCGGTGGAGAGGGACGGAATTATCCCGACATCCAAGCCCTACTGGACAACGGGACCCGCCGCATCCCCGTCATGATGGAATGCAAGGGGACACGTGGGCGGCTCATCAAACTAGGCAAGGACGGCGCCATAGCCGAGGATGCCAAAGCGACGAACACCTACGCCGTCAATGGCGCGCTGCACTATGGGCGCGCATTGCAGGCATTAATGCCGGACATGCGCGAATGCATCATCATCGGCATGAACGGTTCGAAGTTGGCAGCCAACAGTAATAGCGTGCAGGATCTGGAATGCAAGGCGTATTACCTGTCCCGCGAGAACGGATACGAACCCAAACACATCCAAGAACTCGACAATGACCTCACCTTGCTCAAACAAGACAATATGCCCCAACTGCTGGCTGTTTTGGATGGTTTGTTCCTGACAGATGCGGAACGTGAGGCCGCCACACAACGTGTGGAGGATAAGCTGGAGTCCAGCATCAAGGCAATCCACCAGAGCCTGTATGACGACGAACGCATGCGTAACGCACTAGGCATGAATGAGAAACTGTACCTGTTCTGCGGTCTGATCATGGCAGGATTGTCCGCGCAAGGCGTACCGGAACTGCAAATCACCGCGTTTCACAGTCTTGATGATGAGAACGCCAATGACGGAAAAACCATTCTGGATCAGATAAACCTGTTCCTACGCAAAAAGAACTGTGATCCGGCGAAACTGAATGACATCATGGGTTTGTTGAATCCATTGTTCATGACACGCAGCCTATGGGAGCCCCATGGGGGCGTGAGCATCCTCAAGGAATTGTTCCAGCAGGTCAAAACTGAGGTCATCCCCCATTTGGAATCCCCGTTCCATCTGGATTTCACCGGCAAGATTCTCAATAGCCTCAACGACTGGGTGCACATCGAGAACGATGGGCAGAATGATGTGGTTCTTACGCCCCGGTACCTGACCGCTTCTATGGCGCGCATGTGCCGCACCGACATGGACTCATTCGTCTGGGACCGTGCCATGGGGTCTGCCGGGTTCCTTGTGTCTGCCATGGACATCATGATCCGGGACGCGCAAAACCGCATCAAAGATTCGGCCGAGTTAGCGGAGAAAATCAAGAGCATCAAGGAACGCCAGCTTCTAGGCATTGAAATCCTGCCGAACATCTATCTGTTGGCCGTGTTGAACATGATTCTCATGGGTGACGGTTCATCCCGATTGGAACAAGGCGATTCGCATGCCATGTGGAACGAGGAGTTCCCCGCCAATGTGTTCTTGCTCAACCCACCTTATTCGGCACCTGGCAAGGGCTTCAACTTCGTAGCTGAGACCTTGGAACACATGACCACGGGATACGCTGCGGTTCTGATTCAAGAGAACGCCGGGGCTGGACAAGGGCAGCCATACACGAAACGCATTCTGGAAAACAACACGCTAGTAGCATCCATCCATATGCCAAGCAAACTGTTCTCTGGCAAGGCGAGTGTACAAACAGCTGTGTACGTGTTTCAGATCAACCGCGCCCATGAAAAAGACGATATTGTCCGGTTCATCAACTTCGAAAATGATGGATATTCGCGGCAGAACCGTAAAAAGGCATCCCAGAAAGTCAACCTCCGGGATACCGACCACGCCGCAGACCGGTATGCTGAAATGGAAGCCCTGGTGTTGAGAAAGAAAACGAAAACCTCGTATTACACCAAGGATAATGGCACATATATCGAGGACACTATCACCCTTAACGGGGATGACTGGACTTTCAATCAACACAAGGCCATCGACACGATGATTACTCAAGATGATTTCAAGAAGACAGTGGCGGATTATCTAACATGGAAAGTGAAGATGGCCATGGGAGATGGAACGGAAGCTTGATGGGCAGTTTTGAATGGGAAGTGATTTGATATGGATGTTTTTAAATCGGCACCTGTCAAAATATTCCGTTTGGGTGATTTATTTACGATTACTCACGGAAAACGACTAACTAAAAGCATGAGGGTACCTGGTTCGATTCCCCTAATCACTGCTGGGTGGCAGAACCAAGGGGTAGCCGAATTGATTGGGAATGCCGAGATGCCAATGATGCACGATGCGATAACCATTGATATGTTTGGACACTGCTTCTATCATGATGGCTGCTGCACCGGTGATGACAACGTGTACTTCTTTGAAAACAAGAAGATTAATAGGTCGGTAAAACTGTATATTACAAGTTGCGTTTCCAACTCTCTACAGGGCGAGTTCTCTTACGGAAGACAATTCAGGCAAAATGATGCGGATACCGTTGCCATATCACTACCCATTGAGGTTGACGACATAGGGCACCCTATCATTGATGACACCAGGAAGTACCATCCCGACGGATTTGTACCTGACTGGGAATACATGCAAAACTGTATTGTCGAAGCTGAACGCAAGCATATTGCTGAACTAGAACAATATCAGAAGGAAGAGTTAGAGCAGTATCTCGCGGCGGCCGATCTTGTCGACCATGTATTAACCAGTAAGGAACGCAACATTCTTGCTTCCTCTAGATATACGAACAATGTTAAACAACAAAACATTATTGGCTCTTACAAGGAAACCAGAGAGTTCCGAGTAGGTGATTTGTTCGATATTCATCCCACAAAAGCCTATTACATGAGCAATGGGCAAATCTACGAGCAGAGCGGCCACACTCCAGTGCTTTCGAATTCGTTCTCCAACAATGGCATAGGCGGTTATTGCGGTTTGGATCCCACAGAAGATGGTGGGATTATCACGTTCAGTGATACAACAACAGGCGTTAATACCATGTTTTACCAGTGTTCTCCGTTCATCGGGTATCCACATGTGCAAGGAATGTATCCTAAAGTAGAGAATGCTTGGGATGAAGATGCCTGTATGTATCTGATTTCTGTGATGCGCCGAACGGCTGGCGCCGGATGGAACTACGCAAACAAGTTCACCCGAAAAAAAGTCGCGGAAATAAGAACCCCTCTCCCGATCCAGACCGATACTGCAGGACAGCCTGTCATTGATGAGGATAAAACGTACCATCCTGATGGGTTCATACCAGATTGGGAGTATATGGCAGCATATATTCGTGTTATTGAGAAACTAGTCATTCAGGACGTGGAGATGCATAACGCGCAGATACTTAAGATAACCAAAGAGATTGTAGATCAGAACAATCAAAGCGCTATCTAGTACGTTTCTTCATAGGCGCCAATAAGACGGATACGCTTGGTATCGGGCATAGTTGGGGTGTATGGCTTATTCCCGTTCCCGTAACCGGTCCCGTTCGCGTGGCGCCCAGAACGCGCCCATGGTCGCCTCCCCGCACACGCCGATCCTGACGCTGGGTGTGTTGGTGGCGGTGGGCTTGTCGTGTTTCGGTCTGCCCGGCATGCCGGTGCTGCTCGCCGCCGTCACGGTGGCGCGGTTGGCGGCCAGGGCGCCTCAATTGACGGGCACGGACCCGTGGAAGCGTACGTGTGCGAACACGCCGGCGGAGCAACGCCGGGACACGTCCTACA